>Ga0076293_102_pt1 | contig 28025 bp, 19 predicted proteins | sample RifGroA1_FD_67792 | JGI IMG/M metagenome (GOLD analysis project Ga0076293, IMG submission 67792) | bacterium GW2011_GWA1_44_22
CTGATCGAGATTGCTGCTGCGAGGGTAGTCGACGGGCGTATTACCGATCGGTTCAGAACTTTCGTCAAACCCGTTAAAACCCCACTCAATACCACGGTGTCAGTTTTGACTGGCATTAAACCAGAAGATTTGGTAGACGCGCCGGATATCTCCGAAATTAAGCCCAAGCTTTTAGAGTTCGTGGGGGATTTGCCGATCACAGGCCACAACATTAGTTTCGATTTAGATTTTCTAAAAGCCAATGGTATCGATCCAGTCGGGCATAGTTTGGATACTTTAGATTTAGTTATCACCATCCTCCCGAAATTGCCCTACCATAGTATGCAATTTTTGGCCCAATATTTTCAGTTACCTGCTCAACCCAGTCATCGGGCGATGGATGATGTTTTAGCGACCACAGATTTATTAAATGTGTTAATCGGCTATGTGCAACAACTTCCATCCCCGGTCCTAAAAAATGTCCGAGCGGTTTTAGCTAAATCGGATTGGGAATGGTCTTGGGTATTTGATGAAAATAGTTCTTGGCAATCTCCGTCTTCTTTCCGTCATTCCGGGCTTGACCCGGAATCCAGACAAGAAAATAAACAAAAACAGATCCTGAATCCCTGCCTACCGGCAAGGCAGGCGAACTTGGCTTTCGGCCAGTCGGTCTCCACCGTCGCCAAAAGGCTATGGCGGACTTTGCAGGATGACGGGAAAGAAACAATTCTCGGCGAAATCAAAATCGGTTTTAATCTTTATGAATTACCTCCGAATACTCTCCAAATCCCAGCCAATATTGCTTTAGCAAGTGAAGATAAAACAGGCATTTTGGTGGTATCCAATGCTGCCTTTAATCAAACAGATTGGTCGCTGACCCAATTAACTCAGCAGTTTGGGGCGTCGGTGCAATTGGCAGCCGATCGTCTGGACTTTCTGTTAACTAAGCCCCAACTCAAATCGACCGAAGTGAGACTATTGATCAAAGTTTTTCTGACTGGATACCCGGCTACTCCATTTAATCCGAACGGGCTCTATTTGACCAAAGACGAATATTATTTATGGGAACAAAAATTAGCCCCCTTCCGTTATACCGTAGATAAACTGCCCGATCGGGCAGTAATGAATTTTTCGACTTTGTGGGAAATGTTGGAGCATAACCCTGATTTATTGAAAGAGCGCACTATTTATCTCCCGCAATGGTTGGAATTTACTGACTGGACATTATTCAAATCGGTGAGAATTTTTACTGCCCTATATTTGCACGCGGCGGTGGCAAGCCGGCGCGACTATGTGCATGACTTTATTACAGACAACAAGGTTGGTGATGACATGTTTAAGTTGCTGAATAATTTTGGGACGCAAATTAATAATTTGTGGGCAGCCGTCGAGCAGTTATGGCAGACTGCTGGAGGAGATAAAACCAGCCTAATTAACGATTGGCTGACTACTCAAAAATCTGGCAAAGAAGTAGCCCAGTATGCCGATCAAGCTGCTGCCACGCTGGAAAAGTTTTTGGAAAAAGTTAAATCGGCTCCCACTAATAATACCGAGGCTAATGCTCGGCAAATTGAGCATACGCAAAAACTATTAGAATATCTACAGGCGTTGTCGGGCAAAACCGAATATAAAATTTACCTGGAAGGTTACTTAGATCGAGTAACTTTATATATAGTAAAATTCCCCATTGCTAATGTTTGGCAAGAGTTGAAAGAAGCCAAAGTGGTTGTAGCCAGCAATAATTTATTAGTCAGCGGGGCAGGGGATTTTATGACCAATGTTTTTGGCGAATCAGTTGCAGTTAGCGGGTTAGCCCCAGCATTCGCGGGGCAGGCAGGTCAGCAGGTTAGTTCCTCCCCTGCCAAGGGGAGGGTAGGTGGGGATGACGAAACAGTAGACACGCGGGATGACGCCGGTAAAAAGCCTATCACTATCGTCAAAACTCTGCCCGATCGCAAATCTCCTGATTACGAGGATAAGGTTTTTGATTATCTACGCCAAAATCTACGCCCGGACGAAAAAGTAATGGTAGTATTTTCTAATAATGCCCAAGTCGGTATCTTTTTTGAGAAGTACTATCAAAAAATATCTGGAGTCGATTTAATTAGTTACAATGTAGCTGGCAACTCCGAAATTTTAGAGAGTAAATTATCTGCCAAACCGAACTTTGCTTTATTGGTGAGCAATAGCAACTTATTTAAATATGCTAAATCGGTTAATTGTTTGCAGCGAGTGATTTTCTTGACCCTGCCTTTCGATCCGCCCGGCACATTAGGACAAGTGCTGGCCACCACTAAACTAAAAAATGATTTTACTGATTATTCTTTGCCCCGGGCTACGCTTAAATTCAAGCAATCGTTAGCGGAACTTCATGACAAAACCAGCGAATTCTGGATATTAGACAGCCGCCTCATTAATGCTGATTGGGCCAGCCCTATCCTGTCTTCTCTAACCGGTTTTTCCGTTCGAGAGGTTTAGTCAAAGCCTAAATGCTAAAATGAATCTATGGGAGGGGTGCCATTAGTCAAACATTTGTGGGGAATCTGGGTGGCATCAGTTATTGCTGCGATAGCTTTTTGGATAATTATTTGGGAGTTCGATCCCTACACCTCGCATTGGGTGATTTTTATGCTGTTATTTGCCGGATTTCTTATTTTTTGGGGTGGGGTGCTTACTACTTTGTTGTACATATATTACCTGAAACGGGGATGGGTGGATTTTTCTGGTATGTTTTCATCAGCCCTAAAATTAGGTATCATCGGTAGTGGAGCGCTAACGGTGTTATTCTTCCTACAAACCATTCATATTTTGGCGTGGTGGAACGGGCTAATCGTAGTGGTACTCGCGGTTATATTAAGTTTATATTTTAGAAATTAGTGGGCGAACAGATTAAGAAAATTTTAGAAACAGCCGAAAGCGCCATAGCCCTTTGTGCGGACGAATTGGCCTTGCAATTGGCTGAAGCCAAGTTTTTAGGTAGAAAATCACAATTAGCAGAGTTGATGAGTAATTTAAGTGGATTGTCGCCCGAGGAGCGCAAAACGGCAGGGATGTTATTGAACGAAGCTAAGCAAACCATTGCTGAACTGGTAGCAAAAAAGCGCGCCGAATTGGGGTTGGTTAAACAAAAATTAGCTTTATCGCGGGATGTAACTTTGCCAGGGATACGACCAGAAATTGGGCACTTAAGCCCGCTCACTTACATAAACAGGGAATTGGTGGATATTTTTAAGGAATTAGGATTCGAAGTAGCCGAAGGTCCCGAAGCAGAAACCGAGAGCAATAATTTTGATTTATTGAATATTCCGGCAAATCATCCGGCTCGGGATCAATGGGATACTTTCTGGCTCAAACAGGTTAAAGACGGCAATGACAACACGCTTTTGCGTACTCATACCTCGCCGGTGCAGATCAGGTTTATGTTAGCGCATCAGCCGCCTATTCGGATCATCGCTCCCGGGCGGGCTTTTAGGTACGAGGCAGAAGATGCTACGCATTCGGCGGTGTTCTCGCAAATCGAAGGATTAATGATCGATAAAGAGATTAATGTAGCGCATCTTAAAGCTACTGTGTTGCATTTTGTTCGCCGAATATTAGGCGAAGAGCGCAATATTCGCTTGCGTCCAAGCTTTTTCCCCTTTACAGAACCAAGTTTTGAAGTAGATGTCTCCTGTGGGCTCTGCGAGGGCAAAGGCTGCAAAAGCTGTTCACATAAAGGCTGGTTAGAATTGATGGGAGCCGGGATGGTTCACCCGCAAGTTTTACGCAATGTGGGCATCGACCCAGAAGTTTATAGCGGGTTTGCTTTTGGCGCCGGCATTGAACGACTCACTATGCTAAAATATGGCATCACCGATATTAGATTATTTTTAAACGGAGACATGAGATTTATTAAACAGTTTTAGCGGCATTAACTTCCCCTCCTCTCGGAGGAGGGGCTAGGGGAGGAGGGAGTTTAAATTATACACTCCCCTCACTTTTCTCCCCTCTGTAAGGGGAGAAGAAGACACATGAAATTCTCGTACAACTGGCTCAAAGAATTAGTCGAATTTAAAGAAAGCCCCGAAGAGCTCTCAAATTTGATTAATACCCATATCACCGAAGTAGAAACTACGAGCAATTCTGATAGTGGTTATAATGGTGTGATTGTGGCAGAGATCTTAGAAATTAATAATCACCCCAACGCCGATAAATTACACTTGGTGGTATTAGACGTGGGCCTCGGCAGAAAAGTAACCGTGGTTTGCGGGGCTAACAATATCGCGATCGGGCAAAAGGTGCCCTTGGCTTTAGTAGGGGCCAAGTTGCCGGGTGGAGAAATGAAAGCGGCCGTTATTCGAGGCGTGGAATCAACCGGCATGATTTGCAGTGGAGCGGAATTAGGGTTAGAGAAGAAATCCGATGGCATTTTAGTATTAGACAAAAAAGCTTCGGTGGGTCGGCCGGTACAGGAATATTTAGAAGTACCGAGCGATACCATCATTGACCTAAAAGTGTTATCCAACCGGCCAGACCATTTGTCTTATATTGGAATTGCCAGAGAAATTGCAGCCGTTTTGGGTAAAGATTTTTCTGATCAGGCTAAATCGTGGTCGTATAAACCAGACCCAAGTATTAAGACAGCGGCTTATGTGCAAGTCGAGATGCCCGACCCCAAAATTTGTCCAAAATATTTGACTCGCTACGTGAGCCATATCGAGGTTAAAGAATCGCCAGATTGGCTGCAAAACAAATTAATTAGTAGTGGAGTGAGGCCGATTAATAACATCGTGGATATTTCTAATTTTGTGATGTTAGAGTTAGGTCAACCAGTCCACGCTTTTGATGCGAATAAATTGACAAAGGTTTCATTGCTTCGTCATCCTGGCATCGTCCAGGATCGTATATTAGATTCTGGAGTCGCCTCAGGGGCTCCCCAGAATGACGAAAAAGCACAGATTGTAGTGCGGCGGGCTAAATCCGGCGAAACCATGCTGGCCTTAGACGGAAAAAATTATGCATTAAATCCAGAAGTAGCTGTTATTGCTGATGGTAGCGGTCCGATTGCTCTGGCTGGATTAATGGGGTCGGAGCCCAGCGGGGTTACTGATTTGACTACCGAAATTATTATCGAGGTGGCTACTTTTGATCCCGTGACCATTCGGCGAGGGTCTAAGAGTATTGGTCTTGCGACAGATGCCTCGATGCGCTTCGAGCGGGGGCTACAACCACCTTTAGCTGACATAGCTATGACGCGGGTGTTAAATCTTATCACTCAAATCATTCCCGAGGCGAAAATCGCTGATGGCAATGCCGAATATGCTGCTAAATTTACTCCTCCGCCACCGATAATTTGTGCCGTAGATAAATTAAATCAATTATTAGGCAGCCATATCACCGCCAAAGATATCGGCCAAATTATGACGAGATTGTTTTTTGATGTTAAGTCTAATGGCAAGACCTTAACCATCACACCTCCGGTCTGGCGCCACGACATTAAAGAATTGGCGGATATCGCTGAAGAAATTGTACGGATTTGGGGGATAGATAAGATTGTCCCCGTGTTACCGGTGGCGCAAATGGTGGCGCCAGCCGTTAATCAAAAACTTATTAAAATCAACGAATTAAAGGATTTCTTAGTCCAATGTGGATTTTCTGAGGCACCGAGCCATTCATTTATAGGCGAAGAGTGGGGGAGTAAAGTCGGGATTAAATTGGACGAGCGTTTGAAAATTGCTAATCCATTAAATCAGCAATGGACGCATCTCATTGACCAATTGTGGCCGAATTTATTAGAGTTTGCAGCCAAAAGCCAAGCCAAAGAACTAAAGTTTTTCGATATCGCCACTGTGTTTTCACTCTTAACTTCTCGTTATTCCGGACTTGCTGACCGTCATTCTGGGGAACCTCGCCCTGGACAGGTGACTCCAGAATCGTATCATAATCAATCTATACGATCCTGGGCAAGCCAGGATGACGAAACAAGGAATACTTCGTCAGTTCAGGATGACGCAGTAAGGCATAAACACGACAACGAAGGGTTGCCGATCGAGACTACAACCTTGGCTATGCTGGTAGTAAGTAAGCAAGATGCCTACCGGATTTTACGGGGAGTAGTAGAATTATTGTCGCGCGATATATCTAAATTGAAATTTGTGTCATTGTCATCCGGTCAAAACAATGCTTATGTAAATAGTTTGCATATTGTAGCAGACAAAGAAGCCATCGGTATAATGGCGGAGATCAACCCGCAATTAGCAGATACGTTAGATGTACCGGTGGGTACGGTATTCGCCGAAATTGATATAGGAAAGTTTGTCAGCTTAACTCAATCTGCCATCAAATATCAAGAAATTAGCCGATTCCCTGCTTCCCAATTTGATGTTTCGGTTGCCTTAGATGACAAAATCTCCGCTGGCATATTGATCGATGAAATAAAACTATCTTCTATCTTGATTCAATCGGTCGAAGTAATTGATGTATACGAATTGCCTGGCGGGGGACGCAGTATTACTTTACGGGTAGTTTTACAATCAGATGCGCATACGCTTGCCGATGCCGAAATCAAACGACTAAATACCGCGGACATATCCGCTAAGCTCCCCTCCTGCCGGAGGAGGGGTGAGGGGAGGAGGGAGTATAGATTCCCCTGATTTTGTAAAATCAATAAAACTTTTTTCTTGCTACTTTTCTAGAAAAGTAGCCAAAAGTCCTGCCCAGTTCGCTGGGTCTATTCAATGGGAAAATCTTTAAGTACTCTCGCTGAACTCCCCCTCGATAGACTCGGGGTCAAACAACAGCTCCGCCTTAAAGATTTTCCTCATTTCATAACGACCCAGCTCCAATGGGCAGACCCCTAGAACAACATCTCGGGCTATTTAAGTAAAAATTCTTTTTCAGAGCGGATAATTTGGTGGTTCTTAGGTGTTGCGCAGGGGAGGGGAATCAGATAAAATAAAGGAGTAGGAAAATGCGATTTCTGTGTATCGTCATTCAGGTAAGTCGCCAGGATGACGATGTAAGGTAAACATCGTCAATTATGCCAAGCAAGAAAAAACCAATTAAAAAAGCTGTTCCAAAATCAGCTAAAAAAATTGTCAAAAAAACTAATAAGGTAATCCCTCGCCAAAGTTTACCTCGAGTGAAATCGAGAGGCTTAGGGCCTAATTCCAAATCATCACCAGTAAAACAGTCTGCGGCGAAAGCCGGAAAGTCTTCTGATATCAAACAATCCAAAATTGTCGCAGGAAAATCTGCCCAAGGGTATGGCGCCAAAGACATCCAGGTTTTAGAAGGGCTAAAACCAGTCCGCAAACGCCCCGGTATGTATATCGGTTCCACAGGAGTAACAGGGTTGCACCATTTGATTTGGGAAATTGTCGATAACTCTATCGACGAGGCTATGGCCGGCCATGCCGACACTATCAATATCGTTGTTAATAAGGATTATTCTATTAGTGTCGAAGATAATGGCCGAGGCATTCCTGTGGATCTGCACCCCGTGACTAAAAAATCGGCATTGGAAACAATTATGACTACCCTACACGCGGGCGGTAAATTCGGCGGCGGCGGGTATAAAGTGTCCGGTGGTTTGCACGGAGTCGGTGCTTCGGTGGTGAATGCCCTCTCCGAGTACATGAAAGCGGAGGTCGGCCGGGACGGGTTCTTGTGGATGCAAGAATATAAACGGGGCGAGCCGATTAATTCGGTCAAAAAAGCCGGTACCACTTCGTGGGTAGGCACGCGCATTACTTGGAAAGCTGACCCAGAAATTTTTGAAACCGTGACCGACTACAATTGGGACACCATTACCCAACATTTGAGCCAGCAGGCTTATTTGACGAAAGGGGTGACCATCGACATTGATAGCAAATTGCACGATAAATCTGAAAAATTCCATTTTGAGGGTGGCATCATGCAATATGTCGAACACCTGAATGAAAACAATACTAAAATTAACGAACCGCCATTTTATGTCGACAAAGAGGTTGGCGATAACCGCGTAGAAGTGGCGGTGCAATACAACAACGATTTTACCGAGAATTTGTATGCTTTCGCTAACAATATTTATAACGCAGAGGGTGGAATGCATGTGGTGGGATTCCGCTCGGCGCTGACGCGGACCATTAATGCTTATGCGAAAAAACATAATATTATCAAAGACAATGAAACTTTGACCGGTGATGATGTCAGAGAAGGTTTGTGCGTAGTGATTAGCGTTAAATTACCTAACCCACAATTCGAAGGTCAGACTAAATCCAAATTGGGTAATCCGGAAATGCGCACGGCGGTAGAGACGGTTTTTGGGGATTATTTTACCAGCTACTTAGAGGAACATCCTACTGATGCCCGCCGTATTATTAATAAAATCATTTTAGCCTCTAAGGCGCGAATCGCAGCGAGAGCTGCCCGGGATACGGTTATCAGGAAAGGCGCTTTAGAAGGCATGACTTTACCCGGCAAATTAGCCGATTGTTCGGAAAGAGACCCCTCTAAAAGCGAATTATTTATTGTCGAAGGCGATAGCGCCGGTGGCTGTTTTTCTGCAGAAACTAAAGTGGCTCTGATTGATGGCAGGTCATTAAGTTTTAAAGAGATTACGGAAGAATGGCAACAAGGCAAGGTCAATTACTGCTATACCATTATTAACGATGGCAGTATAGGCACAGAAAAGATTCTCTCTCCTCGTATCACCAAACATGCTGCCACAGTAATAAAAATATTTTTAGATAATAATGAAACTATCATTTGTACTCCTGATCATAAATTTATGTTAAGAAATGGCTTATTTATTGAGGCTCAAAACCTAAAGCCCGATATGAGTCTCATGCCATTAAGAAAAAAAGTATCTCAATTAGGTGGCAGAATCACTATCGAGGGGTATGAAATGGTTTTTAATCCCAAAACCAAAGAACAATGGACAAATGAATTTAGAAAGAAAAGGAAATTGGCGTATGATCAGACTTATTTGAATGCAAGCTTGGGTTTTGCCAAAAAGGTCTATGATTGTTCGGGAAGCATAGATGCTTACGATCAAACTAGGCGGAGGTTGTCTAAACGCAATAATAATATTCTAAAATTAGATACCTTATTAACTCGTTTTTTTAATAATGATAACGCCACTCTAACGGAAGCGCTGAAGAACTATAATCATAAAATCCGGCACATAGAGGCGGTAGAAGAAAAAATAGATGTTTACGATATAGAAATTCCCCACACACATAACTTTGCGTTGGCCAGCGGCGTGTTTGTTCATAACAGCGCCAAACAAGGTCGGGATCGCAGTTTTCAGGCGATTCTCCCTCTGCGGGGCAAAATTTTGAATGTGGAAAGAGCCAGATTAGACCGCATGTTAGCTTCCGAAGAAGTCAAAGCTCTGATCATTGCTTTGGGTACCGGTATCGGTGAACAATTTGATGCCGATAAAATTCGCTATCAGCGGGTGATTATCATGACTGATGCCGATGTCGATGGCGCCCATATCCGGACTTTGCTGCTCACCTTCTTCTATCGTTATATGCGGGAAGTTATTGAAAGAGGTTATTTGTATATTGCCCAGCCGCCCCTCTATGGCATCAAAAAAGGGAAAGATTTGTGGTATGCCTACAGCGATGCCGAAAAAGAGACGATTTTGGATAAAATAAGAAAAACTGATGCTGAAAAGCTGGTCAAAAAAGGTAAAACTAAAATTGAACCTGAAGAAGTCGACGTAGAAGAAAATGAAGCCGTTGAAGTTTTAGAGGGCGGGGAATCGGTGATACCCGGGTTCAAAAAAGTTGCCGATATCCAAAGATATAAAGGTTTGGGAGAAATGGACGCAGACGAATTGCGGGTGACAACAATGGAGCCGAGCAACCGTATAATTTTACAGGTAAAGATCGAGGATGCGATTAGCCGAGCAACCGTATAATTTTACAGGTAAAGATCGAGGATGCGATTAAAGCTGAAGAAATCTTTACCACTTTGATGGGTGACGAAGTCCCACCGCGCAAACAATTTATTCAAACCCACGCCCAAAGCGTCAAAAATCTTGATATTTGATAGCAGTAGATCGTCTGGTGAGTCAATGAAAGGAGGGGTATAATAGAGAAAATAAAGTTTCACTTAGGAGGTGAACCCCGTTAGAAATAACCATCTGTTCGAGGTTAAAGGTGAAACCCTGTGCTAATATTTCAATAGAGTATTCAGCTATATTATTTAATTTCTAACGGGGTGAAAATTGAAAGCTCCACTGGCATGGGTGACTGTGGATTTACGGGCAATTGATCACAATATCAAACAAATCCGTCAATTACAGAAGCCGGGGACTAAATTGATTGCAGTTGTTAAAGCCAATGCTTACGGTCATGGCATCTTGGATGTGGCCGTACAGGCCTTGCGCAGCGGCGCCGATATGTTGGGGGTAGTCGGGGCCTGCGAAGCTTTGAGTTTGCGTAAAAAGGGCATCATTAAGCCTATTGTCGTGCTGGGGACTACTGCCAAGGACGAAATGTTGGATTTAGTAAAGCAAAAGGTTAGTTTTGCGGTATTTGATAACCAGTCACTTGACGATGCTATGCGCGTAGCTAATATCGTACAAAAAAAGGCTTTGTTGCATGTCAAAATCGAAACCGGAATTAATCGGTTAGGTTATTTGCCAGAAGAGGCTCCGGCCGCGATCAAAACTATTAAGCAGCACCGTTGGCTGGAATTGGAGGGTATTTTTACTCATTTGGCTAGTGTAGAAGAATTAAACACCAGTTATACCAAGACCCAACTTTTTCAGTTTGATAAAGTTCTCGCCCGCATTGCCAAAAAAGATATCGATGTCGATTGGCAAACTATCTCCTATGTTTCAGCCGCCGCTTCCGCCGCCGCTATGTTGGTGCCGGAATCTCGGTATAATGCCATTCGTTTGGGTATTAGCATGTATGGTTTATGGCCATCACGGGGGGTCGAGGCCTGGGCGAAAAAATCTCCTAAAACCCGAAAGATTAAATTAAAACCCAGCCTTAAATACAAAACTAAACTGGTCGCGATCAGACGGATTCCCGCAGGGGCATTTGTGGGGTATGGGTCGACTTTCCAGTCTCCTAAAGCCATGACTTTAGGGGTGGCGCCGATCGGTTACGCCGAGGGGGTAGATCGCAGTCTAAGTAATATGGGTTTTATGCTGCTCAATGGGGCGGTGGTGCCGATCGTAGGCCGGGTGTGTATGAATATGACTATTCTCGACATTAGCAAACGGCCCAAATCCAAGCTGGGGAGCGAAGTTGTCTTTATCGGACGAAGCAGAAATAAGCACATTACTGCTACTGATATAGGTGACTGGGCCAGCACAATTAATTATGAGATTACTACCCGTATTCCCGAATCAGTAACCCGTATTTATCAAAAATGATTATTTCCACTACTAAACAACGCAAGTTTATTTTTGTGACAGGCGGAGTCCTCTCTGGTTTAGGCAAAGGCATCACCGCTGCGTCCATCGGCAATATTTTAAAAGCTCGCGGCTATAAGGTGTTTATGCAAAAATTAGATCAGTATATTAATTTTGATGCCGGTACGCTTAACCCTGGCGAGCATGGCGAAGTTTTTGTGACGGACGATGGCGCAGAAACAGATTTGGACTTAGGGCATTACGAACGGTTTACCGATGAGAACTATTCGCAAGAAAGTTCTATTATGACCGGGCGGGTCTATAGCGAAGTGATTGCCCGCGAGCGGCGGGGAGATTACTTGGGCAAGACGGTCCAAGTCATCCCGCATATTACCGACCATGTCAAAAGTTTAATTGTGGGCGCAGCCGAAAAATCCGATGCCGACATTTTGATTACCGAAGTTGGAGGAACCGTTGGAGATTTTGAAGGCATGCATTTTTTGGAAGCCATCCGGCAAATGCGGACTGACCATGGGCCGGACAATGTTATGTATGTGCATGTGGTTTTTTTACCTTGGTTGGGTGTAACTAAAGAACTAAAAACTCGCCCGGCTCAATTTAGCGCCCACGAATTACAAGGCTTCGGTATTCAACCAGACGCAGTCATGTGTCGGAGTGACCACCCCGTTAACGAAGTGGCGTTGAATAAAATTGCTTTAGCTGCTAATTTGCCAGTTCGTGCCGTAGTGCCGTTAGAAAATGCCCGGGTTGTTTACGATGTTCCTCTCACCTTAGAAAATTATGGGTTTGGTCAGTTGGTAGTGCAAAAACTTAATCTTACCCAATCCGAACCTCACCTTAATGAATGGCGTAATTTGGTTAGTAAAATTTTAGTAGATAAGCGCAAAATCACCGTTGGTTTGGTAGCTAAATATACCACTATGGAAGATACTTATTTAAGCGTGTTCGAAGCGCTAAAAGCGGCCGGATGGCATCATAATGTGGATGTCGTAATTAAACGTATTGATGCCGAAACTTTAGAACTGCCCGAAGCTAATGTGGCGGAAATTTTGAGTGGTTGTGATGGCTATGTAGTGCCGGGTGGATTTGGGGTGCGGGGAATCGAAGGCAAGATCAAAGCGGCTCAATTTGCCCGCGAGCAGCAAGTGCCGTATTTGGGATTATGTTTGGGTATGCAAATTGCGGTGATTGAGTTTGCGCGTCATGTGCTGGGCTGGGAGGATGCGCATAGTACCGAGTTTAATGAAAATTCTCTTCATCCCGTTATCCATATTATGGAATATCAAAAGCAGATTACCGACAAAGGAGGCACTATGAGATTGGGCAGTTACCCTTGCCAAATTGCAACGGGCTCGAAAGCCCAAATGGCTTATCAACAAACTACTATTGCCGAGCGGCATCGCCACCGTTATGAATTTAATAATCAATATCGCCCCGCTTTTCAAGCAGCCGGAATGTGGCTATCGGGCTTATCCCCTAATGGCGAATTGGTGGAAATTGTGGAATTAACCAACCATCCGTGGTTTGTCGCCTCGCAATTTCACCCTGAATTTAAGTCGCGGCCCCAGCGTCCCCATCCCTTGTTCCGCGAATTTATCGCCGCTGTTATCCGCAGTACTTCTTTGCTTTAAACTACATTCACAAAAGTGGCTTTTTTGAGGTTGATGCCACTACTCCTGACTTGTTTTTGGGCGAATTTTACTTTACCGTCGCGTTTGGCGAATAAGGTATGATCGGTACCCATGCCGACATTTTGCCCGGCCCGATATTTTTGTCCGCGTTGGCGAAGAATAATCTGACCAGTTTTAATCTTTTGGCCACCATAAATTTTAACCCCCAACATTTTGGGCTTAGAATCTCTTAGGTTTTTGGCTGTACCGCCAGCCTTAACATGTGCCATAGGATAGAGTTTAGAGTGTCAGGTATCAGGTGTCAAGTATTAAGCGGGAAAACAAAAGAATCTTTAACGCCAGCTTTTTTGTCTTGCCTGACACTTGATACTGACAACTTGATGCTGTTTAGTTACCCTGATAAATTACAGGAAAACTGACTGGAGGTCAAGCTCCTCCTTGCTTTGTTATTCCGTCCGTCAGTTGGCGGATCCGAGTCGGAATCCATGTCCTGCCTGCTCGGACAGGGAAGAGCTGTATAATATTATTCAACGGCTCATATACGAGCCGTTGAAGCTTCACATCCCCACCGCTCCTCCCCTTTATTAAGGGGAGGTAGGGAGGGGTTATTTTTTTTCGAAAAAGAAGAGTTCACGAATAACGAGTTGATCGGGACGAGAATAAAGAAACCCGCCCCGCTTGCTGATACTGGCATCTTTTTTAATTAGTTCCTTGGCCAAAACCTGCTTAGGAGTGTAGCCGAGTTGTTTGATTTGGTCTAAAACTTCGATATAGCGGAGGCCATCCCGAGTTTTGAAAATCGGGAAGACCATGCCGATGCGTTTTACGGCCGGAAAGTTTTTTTGCAAATTCTTAAAGAAATTGAAATAGAGTTCCCCTAATTCCTTAGCGGTTTGTTCGGCGTCTCGACCGAATAAGATCTTTTTTAAGGGTGGCCCGAGATAAGGCTCGGTGACGATGGCAGTTTCGGCCGAATTCAGTTTTTCCCATTTGGTCTTAGTGGCATCGGCTTCTTTGATGTGGGTTTGGAGATTTAATTTTGGCAGTTTCTTTAATTTAATAAACCAATCCAAATTATTGATGGTGTTTTTGATAGCATCTTCTGCGATATCCGACCCATAAATATTTAGATCCAAGAGCAAAGCTTCTTGCAGGACAATCCCGCTGCCACAAAACGGATCATAGATCACTTTAGTCCGGCTACCCCGGGCCAGATTGAGCAAAATTTGGGCTAATTTAGGAGGTAACATGCCAGATTTGGCATCGGGGGACGGTTTGTCCCAGTCTCTCTCCGAGTAAGACGCGTAATCCTGCACGCTTAAAGTTTTGCCGACATAATAATGATCACGGTCGCGGATGAGGGCAATTTCGGCGCCGGTATCGATAAGACGATTGCGTTCGACTTGCACGCTGGATAGGCGAGACGAACGATCTTCGATATAGCGAATACTATAATCATCTTTCAGTCGGCGCTTGATGCTATACGCAAAATTATTCAGCCAAGTCATTTCGGCATATGTAGGATCAGGATCCGAATAGACGCTAATGCCAAAATTTATCTTGTGTTCTTTTTGGGCAAAAAATTCTTTCATCAATTTATCTAAGGTCAGAATTTTTTCCAGTTCGTAAATCTTGCCTTTGAAATCGGCTTTAACGGCGAATATTTTGATCACTCCTCCCAGTTCATTTTGGAGCTGGGCAATATAATTGGGAGATTTTTGAATATCAATAATTAAGATGTCGTTTAACATCTCGTATTTTCCATACGGAATTTTATGATTAGCCAAAAAGCTTAACAGCTCGGCGAGGCTTAAAGTAGGGTGATTGCCAAATAAAAATGCGTATTGGGTCATTTATTAGTTTGTCAGCTGGTTAGTTCCTCCCCTGCCAAGGGGAGGTTAGGCCTGCCCCGCGGAGCGACATCTATATCGGAAGAGGCTAATGACCTATTTCCGATGAGATGGAGCGAATGCTGGGGTGGGGATTGTAATTTTGATATTGTACTCCCTCCTCCCCTCACCCCTCCTCCGGCAGGAGGGGATTAAGCTGCTGTTAATCATTAGGGATAGTATCTTTAGTATAATGAGGCAAGACAGGAGGGAGCAAGGCCTTATGGGACATATTAACTATAACAAACATCATTGAATAAGGTATTAGAGAAATGACCATGCAACAACTTATTAGCCAGGAAGCGCAGCGGCAACAAGAGACGATCAGCCTGATCGCTTCCGAAAATTATGCTCCTAAAGTTGTCCGGGAAGCTGTAGGGTCGGTGCTGATGAACAAGTACGCCGAAGGTTATCCCGGGAAACGCTATTATGGGGGCAACGAGGTCATCGACCAGATTGAACTGGAGGCCATCCAAGCAGCCAAGAAGCTCTTCGGCGCCGACCATGCTAATGTGCAACCATATTCGGGTACACCCGCCAATTTAGCGGTCTACGCCGCTTTATTGCAACCGGGTGATGCTGTTTTGGCTATGGGCTTGCCCCACGGAGGGCATTTGTCGCATGGACATAATCTTAGCTTGTCCGGGCAGATCTATAAATTTACCCATTATGGGGTGGATCCGGAGACCGGCCTGATTAATTATGAAGAAGTTCGTAAATTAGCTAGAATATTTAAGCCCAAATTAATTGTGTGTGGAGCTACAGCATATCCCAGAGAAATAGATTTTGTTAAGTTTTCTGAAATAGCCAAAGAAGTTGGAGCGTACTGTATGGCAGATATATCGCATATCGCCGGTTTAGTCGCTGTGGGTTTACATCAAAGCCCAATGGATTGTTGCGATGTTGTGACTACTACTACCCACAAAACATTGCGCGGGCCGCGTGGAGCAATTATTTTATGTAAAAAAGATTTAGCCGAAAAAATTGATAAAGCGGTTTTTCCTGGCCTGCAAGGCGGACCTCACGAAAATACGATTGCTGCCATTGGGTTGTGTTTAGAATCGGCGCAAGCACCCGAGTTCAAAAAATATATTCAACAAGTAGTTAGTAATGCTAAAATTCTCGCGGATGTTCTGTCCCAAAATGGTCTCACCATTTGTACCGGCGGTACAGACAATCATTTAGTTTTGGTGGATTTGCGTTCGCTGAAATTAACCGGCAAAGAGGCGGAAAATGTTTTGGGACAATGCGGGATTATTGTGAATAAAAACATGATTCCTGGTGATCCCAGAAAACCATTAGATCCCTCGGGCATTCGCTTGGGTACACCAGCGGTCACCACGCGGGGAATGCAGGAAAAAGATATCGAAGAATTAGCTAATTTGATCGTGGCTATTCTAAAAAATCACCAAGACCAAAAGATTTTGGAGCAAACTAAAACAGCTGTCAGCAAGTTAGCCCAAACCTTCCCCGTCCCCGAATAGTCAGTTGTCATTAGCTCGTCTGGGGCGAGCTGTTGGAAATCTGTGGCAAAACTTCGCCGCCATTTGAATGGCGGTTTTTTTATTGGATGAATAATAGTTCTCGATGGAGCCAGGCGTATTGTCCATGCGTCGCCCTTCGGGGGCTATGCAGGACAAGCTTCTTTTGCGCAAAATGTGGCTGGCAAGATATCCGAAACATTAGTGAAGGATATCGTAGCCAAGCGTAGTCCCTCCCCAATTTCCCTGGATGTTGCGAGCATTTACTAACAACGCACAGAAATTGAGGAGGGACGAAGGTTGGTGGCCGAGGTGGGGGATGGAACCCTACTCAACAAAGCTATTCGCTTTGTCTCCGCTCAATAGGGCTTCCGCCCTCTTGCTGAAATCTAAAGATTTCAGTCACCCCAAACGGGAAACTCCCGTTTCCCGACCCCTTCCCATGGGTTCGACCCCAATACAAACCCACCAAAAGACTACCATGCATCCAAAGACGCATGTCAGTCTTTTGGTGGCCGAGGTGGGGGTCGAACCCACACATCCTTTTGGGATACACGATTTTGAGTCGTGCGCGTCTGCCAGTTCCGCCACTCGGCCATCTGAATAAACCCCTAATTGTAATATTGTAGTCATGCGCGCCTGCCTGCCGGTAGGCAGGTCTGCCAGTTCCGCCACTCGGCCCGTTAGAAGCCCAGTCTTTATTAAATTATACTATTAAATAACCCCACCTACACCTCCCCTTTTTTAAGGGGAGGAGGGGAGGGGTAATAGTACCAAGTGACCGGGGCAATTTTTTAGCGTAAAATGAATTCATTACTCACTAAGCATTATTTATGAAAGATCTATTAAAAAATAGTTCATTGGCTGTTGTTCTGGTAGTTTTGATCGTGATTTGGTTTGTGGTATATGGGACAATTAAATTGCCGTCGACTAACAATAATCCTGATACTACTGCTCCCACCCAAGCGAGTATCGCTGCGCTGGCGGATTGTCTGACGACCAAAGGCTATAAATTGTATGGCGCATTTTGGTGTTCACATTGCAAACAACAAAAAGACCTATTCGGAATTTCGGTGAATAAATTAAACTACATTGAATGCTCTACTCCCGATGGCAAGAATCAATTAGAGGTTTGTGCTCGGGAAAATATTGAAGCCTATCCGACTTGGGGTTTGCCTGACGGCACAAAGCAAACTGGATTAATGACTTTGCAGCAATTAGCCAACTCGAGCAGTTGTCCGCTTAACTAACAAGAGTTTTAATGTTTAAGTTTCTCCTGAGGTGAATCAAACCTACCATATTAAAGTAGATTCGGGGCATCATGCCATGCCGCCATCTTTTCCTTCCCGGCATCATTCCCGCCCGCCTCGATCCCAACGCTCCAATGTGCCCCAGCGTTGGCTGAAAGATATTTTGGGTTTTTTGGGATTGTTCATCGTCTTTTTTGGCATCTCATCTTTAGTTGTGATGGCGCCAACTTTGTATACCAAAGTCAGTTATTATTTCTTAACTGATGACGCTGAAAAGGATAACCAAAGATCGGGTTTGCCCGTATCATCCAACAACGACACATTCCCTGTCTCGTCCGATCAAAACAAACCTATTATTAAGGAAGATAAAATTATTATCCCGAAAATTAATGTTGATGCTCCGTTAGTATTTGTACAAACTGCGGACAACAAGACCATTTTAGAGTCCTTGCAGGACGGAGTAGCACATTATCCCGGCACGGCTTTGCCCGGGCAGGCGGGCAATGTTTTTGTAACCGGACATAGCTCGTATTATTGGTGGAGCGGCGGCAAATACAACCGCGTATTTACCTTGTTAGACAAGTTGCAAGCTAATGATCTAGTCTATATCCACTATCAAGGCGAAGAGTATATTTATAAAGTGCGCGATAGCATTGTGGTCTTGCCTAAACAAACTGAAGTACTCAAACCTACAGCGACACCAACTTTATCGATGATGACTTGTACGCCGATCGGGACTAACTTAAAACGACTGATTGTGCGGGCAGATATGATCTCTTCTCCCGCCAAAGACATCAGCGGCATTACCGAGTTTGCTGATATTCCCAAAATTCCTGTCTTTTTACCACTATAGAGATAGTTCTCACCTGTCTACCTGTCGTCAAATAGGTTCGAACAATAAAATAATTACTGTTCGAGAAGCGCAGCGACGAGAACTCTTGCGGTTAGTTTAGAAGAACAAATTAGTTTTGTCTCGTAAAGTAACTTCGGTTAACTGGTGGGTTTTGGCATCGATATAAGTGAGCTTGCTGATTTGGCTGTCAGTGATAATTAAATCGCCAGGTTCCGTCAAGTTAATCAATGCATAGTTGTTCATGCCAGTTAAATCGATACTCGTGAGTTTGTTACCGGACAAATAAAGTACCGTATCGTAACTGAAATGAATCAATTTTATGTTCCGTTGATTATCTAAAATAATTTTGGGAACATCTTCTAATTTTTCCCAGGCGCGGGCGACGACCTGATTATTTTGCTGGTAAATTAGATAAGTGTCATCCCAAAGCACCGAGGGAGTAATCCCGTCAGCTAAACGCGACCAAGTTAGCTCGTTGTTAGTCCGCTCACTAAGCCATAAAGCCGTTGTTTGTTTATTGGTGACTGTGCAGAGCCAATTGTTATCAACTTTGCCAAAGGTGTAGGCTTCGCCAGTAGGCAACACGGCAATAGTCTCATTAATATTGTTGCCTCGGTTGATTTTGACCAAACTGACAATTTTGTTAGCAGCTACGGCTGCGTAAATATTGTTATCGAAAATGCCCATATCCACCACATTAGGTATTGTCACAATAGTTTTATTAGCCACGATATCAATGAGATTTAATTTGCCGAGTTGCCAATTAACTAATTCGGTATTGCTTAGCCATTGCCATTTAGTTAATTGCCGGCCCGTAGCCACCAACTTGATGATGCCGCTCCGTACATTAATCACTAAAAAATATTGATTATATCTGCCGGTGGATTGGAATAACAGCAATTGGCTATCCGGCGAGAAGTTGATAGGGGAGAGTTGGCCGTTGGCAATGTCGGTGGCATTAGTCCCTTTGATATGTTGGCGAATTAATCCGGCATTAGCTAAGACCGAGGTAGTCTTATTGTTGATATCCCAGAGCCAAATTTCTTGCTTGGTTCCTCCTACAATCTTGCTGTTGTCGGGTGTCCCCACAATTTTATCTACGGCGTTTTCGATTAGAGTGGTTGGTTGTAGGTTAGCTGAAGTTAAAAGAACATTGCGTTTTTCTGTCACCAAACCCGATTCGACTAATAAGTTGCCTTGCCACGGTCGATAGTTGGATTTATTTAATTCCAGCAGATAATCGCCAGGCAGTAGACGTTTAATGGTCGTGGGGGTGGATTTGTCTATAGCCTTGCCGGCCAATTTGATCTCGGCCCCCCGAGGGTAAGATTCGATTAAAATAAATCCAGTCTTTTTGAAGTTTAAGTTCTGCCAATCGATTTTGTAGCCCATAGCATAGAGCAAGGCATAGCTTGCCACCACGATAAATACAAAAACAGCGAGGACGTAGCCGAGAATAACTAACCGGATAGGTTTCATTGGGCGAAGATATTTTTTGATAAGATATAAGAGCTATGAGCAAATTTATTATCGAAGGGGGGAGATCGCTCTCGGGAGAAGTTAAAGTGAGCGGGGCCAAAAACGCTGCCTTGCCGATTTTAGCTGCTTCGTTGTTAACTACCGATACCCTGACGATAAATAATGTCCCTGATATTCAGGATATTCGGACCATGTTAGGAGTATTGGAAAGCCTGGGTTGCGAAATTTTGGACTTCTCTAATCATAAGGTAATTATCAGGGGGAGTAAAGTTGACGGGCGCGACCCTGATTTTGTCAAAGTCAAGCAAATCAGGGCATCTGTCTTGATTTTAGGTCCTTTGCTGACCAGATTTAAGCGAGTTAAGGTGACTCACCCTGGTGGCTGCCATATCGGTGCTCGGCCGATTGAGGCTCATTTACGGGCTTTTGAGGCGCTCGGGGCGACTGTACACTCGGATGACCAATTCTATTATGTCGAAACAGCCGGATTGCGAGGGAGGAAAGTAGTACTCCGCGAGTTGAGTGTTACCGCCACCGAAAATGCTTTGCTGGCTGCCGTGCTGGCCCCCGGCATTACCGAAATCAGATTGGCTGCTGCCGAGCCGGAAATTACTAATTTAGCAGAATCGCTTAATTTGATGGGGGCGAAGATTAAGGGATACGGTGGGCATACTTTAATAGTGGAAGGAGTCAGCCAATTACATGGCGCTGAATTAAAGATTATTCCGGATCGGATCGAGGCAGGAACTTTCGCTATTGCTGCTGCCGTTCTGCATAGCGATGTATTGATAGACGGATATGTGCCTGATCACCTCGATATGTTTACCAGCAAATTATTAGAAGCAAATGTTCAAATTCAGTTGTTGCCCGATAATTGCGCTCGGATTGCTCGAACTACTCAACTTAAGGCAGTCGACGTGAGAACAGACATTTATCCTGGGTTTCCGACCGACCTGCAAGCCCCGTTTGCCGTTCTACTTACGCAAGCTGCCGGTCATGGCAAGATTTTTGAAACGATGTTCGAAGGGAGATTGAATTATTTGCAAGAGTTATCTAAAATGGGAGCAAGTTCCGAAATTCTCAACGCCCGTGAGGCTATTATTTCGGGACCGACTCCGCTCTACGGTAAAGAGATCAACAGCCTGGATATTAGATCGGGTGCCACATTGATTCTGGCAGCCCTCGTGGCGGCTGGCATCAGTATTATTACTAATGCCGAAATGATTGACCGGGGTTACGAAAAGATCGAAGATAAGCTAACTAAACTGGGGGCTAAGATAGATAGGGTGTAACTATGGTTATTGGAATTGATGCGAGTGCAATTTTGTCTGGCAAAAAAACTGGGGTTGAAGTCGTGACTACTGATTTGATCAAAGCGATTTTACGAAATGACCCAGCCAATACTTACTGGTTGTATACTCCAGCTGCTCTCCCAGTTGATATGCAGGGCGAGCATGTGGTAAATGTGGTGGTGCCAGGTAAGCGGTTTTGGACGCAGCTACACTTAAGTCGGGCTATCCGCAAGAATCCGCCGCATATTTTTTGGTCACCGAGCCATATTTTACCAAAATTGCCGCCCCAGACCAAAGGCGTTGCCACTATTCATGATTTAGCTTGGTATTTATTGCCCCAGAGTTATACTTGGCGGGCTCGGCTGATGTCTTGGTTAACGGTTCGCCGAGCCATCAAACAAGGGCATCACTTGATCGCTGTCAGCCGACACACCAAAAAAGATCTTAAAAAATACTTTCAGGTTCCCGGCGATAACGTAGCGGTAGTCTATCACGCATTAAGAAGCGATTGGTCGGACGATAATACCAATCCAAATTTGGGCGAGTATCTTTTGTTTGTCGGGCGGATTGAATTTCGCAAGAATATTCTCCAAGTGCTGAAAGCTTTTCAGGGGTTTGCGGCAGCGCACCCGCAAGTTAAATTGGTCTTGGCGGGGTCACCCGGACATGGGTTCAAACAAGTGCAAAAATTAATCAAACGCCTACAGCTTACCGATCAGGTTTTGAGCCTGTCCTATGTGCCTACCCAACAATTGCCTGGGTTATATCGCCATGCTTTGGGCGTGGTTTATCCTTCTTTGTATGAGGGTTTTGGTCTGACTATTCTGGAAGGTTTTGCTGCTGGCGTACCCGTGATGACTTCTAATCTGGGTGGGACCAAAGAAATTGCTGATGGAGCTGCTCTGTTGGTTAATCCCCAAGATATTGATGAGATGAATTTGGGATTGCATCGATTGGTCGATGATGGTGAATTAAGAAGTAGCTTAATCGCCAAAGGCAAACAAAGACTGCAGGAGTTTAATTGGGATATCTCTGCTCAAAAAATAATTAATTTATGGAAACAGCTTTAAAACCGGTCGGTGGGATAGAAAGTTCCCCTCCTGTCCGAGGAGGGGTTAGGGGAGGAGGGAGTATAGACAAACACTCCCCACCCCAGCATTCGCTCCATCTCATCGGAAATAGGTCATTAGCCTCTTCCGATATAGATGTCGCTCCGCGGGGCAGGCCTAACCTCCCCTCCGGAAGGGGAGGAAAGATAAAAATTGCGCTTGTGCATGATTTTTTAGTCAAAATTGGCGGAGCGGAAAAAGTAACTGGAGCGATCAGCGAGCTATTTCCCGAGGCTCCGATTTATACATTGCTTTACCACCCGAGGGTGGGGGCTTTATTCCCACAACGCAAAATCATCGTGTCCTATTTACAATTGTGGCAGAAGTTTTTGCATCTTCCGACTAAGTTCTTATTACCATTTATGGCGCTGGCTATCGAAAGCTTTGATTTTACCGGATATGATTTAGTTATTTCCAGTAATCATTCTTTCGCGGGGGGAATTATCACCTCGCCAGAAACAGTCCATATTTCTTATTGTCACTCGCCCACGCGTTATCTGTGGGATGCTTTTCATACCTACATCAACGAGCAGCGGTTGAATGGGTTAGGCAAACGGATATTGTATGGCCTTCTGCACCAATTGCGGATCTGGGATAAATTAAGCTCTGGCCGAGTCCAAAAATATATCGCCATTTCCCAATATGTAAAAAATCGCATTCGTAAATATTATCGCCAGGATAGCGCCATCATTTATCCGCCGGTAGATACTGATAAAATTAAGCCCGCTGCTACCCATAGCGATTATTTTTTAATAGTATCGCGGCTAACTCCTTATAAAAAAATCGATCTGGCCATCGCGGCTTGCAATACTTTGCGGCTGCCCTTAGTTATTATCGGAACAGGCGAGGATGAAGCCCGCCTCAAAAAGTTAGCTGGCTTTAGCATCGATTTTTTGGGCTGGCAAAACGATGCGAATAAAATCAAATATTTGCAGAATTGTCGGGCAGTCATTTTCCCGGGCGAAGAAGATTTTGGTATCGTACCGGTAGAAGCTATGGCGGCGGGTAGGCCAGTCATTGCTTATCGCAAAGGGGGCACGCTGGAAACTATCCAAGAAGGCGTGACCGGAATGTTTTTCGATCAACCCACAGCCGCATCCTTAACGCAAACTTTGCAAAAGTTTTTGCAACAAGAAAATAATTTTGTAGTAGATAAAATTACTCAACAGGCCGAAAAATTTAATAAATCGCGTTTTCAAGCTGAATTAATTAAGCTCATTACTAACGAATTAAAAGCATGCGGAAAACTATAGATATTTTGGGGGTAACCGTTGACGCCATTACTGTCCCTGAAGCCTTAGAGCGCATTAGCGCGTTAGCCGAGGATGGTCAGAGCCATGCTATTGTTACGCCTAACCCTGAATTTGTGGTGCAAGCGCAAACTGATGCCGAGTTTAGGGCTTTGATCAACAGCGCCGATCTATCTTTGCCTGATGGGATCGGGATTTTGTGGGCTGCCAAATATTTGTCGTTGCCTTTAGCTAAATATCCGCTATTCACTTATCTGCAAGCCTATATGAATTGGATGGGAACAGGGCTAAGAATTATTTGGCAACCTGATTATGTCAGCTCTGTTATCCCCGAAAGAATTACTGGTGCTGATATGGTATGGGAGATCAGTAAATTAGCAGCTCAGCGGGGGTGGAGCATATTTTTAGTCGGGGCAGCGGAGGGCGTGGCTAAGGCAGCTGCCCAAAATTTGCAATGGCTCTATCCCAACTTAATTATTTCCGGAGTCAGTGCTGGCCCGCCTTATGAGAGCGAAGAATTAGCGATGCAGCAGATTAAAACGAACCAACCTAAGTTTGTCTTTTTGGCTTTTCCAGCTAAAGAACAACTGCGCTGGATAAAAACCTATAAAGAACAAGCGGACGGGATTATTTTTATTGGAGTGGGGGGCGCTCTCGATTTTATCGCGGGCGGAGTTGCCTTAAACGCCCCGCGCAACCATCAACAACCAGCTAAAAGATCGCCAGCATGGTTACAAAACCATGGTTTGGAATGGATTTGGCGGTTATTCACCCAACCTTGGCGCTGGGCGCGTATCCTCACGGCGGTGTTTGGTTTTTCTCTCCGGGTAGTTCGCTACAAGATCAAAAAAACACTAAAATAAACCCCTGCTTCTTTGGGGAAGCAGGGGAGCCTGGTTCTCGGCGAAGAGCCAGGTTTTATAGAAAGGCTGTGCGAGAGAGCCTTTAGAGGACAAAGGAACAAATATTGATAATGTCTCATTGTACATTATTGGTTTATCATAAAGCCAACTACTTTTTGTTACAATTAGGATATGGAGGTCAATGTGGGCAAATCAGTTGCTAATAATATCCGGGTTCGATTCGCGCCGAGTCCGACCGGAGCATTGCATATTGGTAGTGCGAGAACTGCGTTGTTTAATTATCTATTCGCCAAGAAAAATGCCGGCGAGATTATCTTGCGCATCGAGGATACTGACAAAGAACGCAACCAGGATATTTTCGAAAAAGATATTAAGGATAACTTAAAATGGTTAGGGTTGAATTGGGGTGAAGAGTACAAGCAATCCGATCGGACTGATTTCTACCAAAAATATTTAAATCAATTAGTAGCGGGGGATAAAGCGTATAGCAAAGACGGCGCCTATTATTTTCGCACGCCGACAGATGGCAAAATTATTGTCGATGACCTGATCCGAGGCAAAGTAGAATTTACAGCCGAAGCTTTCGACGATTTTGTTATCGCTAAAAGTAACGGCGATTTTATTTTCCATTTTGTGAATGTGGTGGATGATTGGCAAATGAAAATCTCGCATGTTATTCGCGGGGAAGACCATTTGTCTAATACCCCTAAGCACATTCTCTTGTTTCAAGCCTTCGGCGCTGAACCGCCGAAATATGCGCATATTCCTTTAATTTTGAATCCGGATCGCACTAAAATGAGCAAACGTTCCGGCGATGTAAATTTTGTCGACTATATTAACAAGGGCTACCTCCCGATCGCCTTAATTAATTTTTTGGCGCAACTCGGTTGGAGCGAACCCTCGGCCAAAGAATTCTTTGATTTAGAAGAACTTATTCAGGTGTTTGATTTAAGTCGGGTGCAAAAAGCTGGGGCCGTGTTCGATATCAAATATCTTAATCACCTAAATCATCACTATCTTAACCAGATGCCATTGGCGGAATATTATAAGTTGGCCAAACCGCATTTACCTTTTGCGGGTACCGACGAGTATCACCAGCAAGTGCTGAAATTATTGCAAGATCGGGCGGAATATTTAGCCGAGCTGCCCAAATTAGCTGAATATTTTTATCAGTCACCAGAGTACGACAAAGATCTATTAGTTTTCAAAAAAAGTACCCCCGCCCTGACTGGCCGTGGCCTGCAGGCAGCGCATAAAGTATTATCCGCTCTGGCGCCCAGCTCTTGGACGGAGACTGGTTTGCAGCAAGTGTTGGATGATACAATTGTGGCGGAGGGGCTAACTGCGGGAGATCTTTTTTGGCCGGTGAGAGCAGCTCTTTCTGGTCTTTCTGGCAGTCCTAGTCCAGTCGAATTATTAGCGGTATTAGGTAAGACAGAGTCTTTGCAGCGTTTAGAAATAGCAATTACTAAACTAAATGGCTAAAAAAAAGATCAGTATTACTTATGTCATCGGCGATAGCTCCTTAACCGGCGCTCCGCGCCATTTACTATCGCTCGTTACTGGTTTAGACCCCAAAGAATTTAGCGTGTCGGTGATTTTGCCCCAAGGTCCCTTGGCGGCCGAATTAAACAACCACAGGATCACCACCTTTTTAGTGCCCATGCGGTCGCGTTCTGATGTTGCAGCAGTCAATGCGATTAGAAAATTACTAATTAAGTACGACCCGGATATTATGCATGCCCATGGCCAACGGGCAGGCTTGTTGGCTCGGTTGGCGGTAAAGGATTTGCCGATCAAGGTAGTTTATACCGAACATACTTGGACCAAGGAATTTAAGTTAGATAATCCGCTTTTGCATTGGGCGCATATCCGATCGATGCGGATGTTAGATAAGATAACTCACAAAACCATCGCCGTATCTAAAGCCGTAGCAGACTTTTTGCTGTCTGCCCATATTACCAAGCCAGACAAAATCCAAGTGATCTATAACGGCATTGAACTCCTATCCGATAAACCATTGCATTCAGAATTCGAGTTGCTAAGAAAGTACTCTCTCGGACTGAAAGATGTAGTGATAGGCACCATCGGTAGTATGAATATTCAAAAGGATACCGCTTCCCTGATCAAAGCCATGCCAAGGGTGCTTAAGCGTTTTCCCAATGCCAAATTAGTTATTGTGGGGTCCGGTCCTTTGCAAAAATATCTGCAACGTCTCACCCAAAAACTAAAAGTTGCCGAGGCGGTAGTTTTTACCGGCGTTATCAACAATGTAGCGGATATTCTTAAAACTTTTTCTGTGTTTGTGCTTTGTTCCAAATCAGAAGCTTTCGGTATCTCTATTTTAGAAGCGATGAAAGCCCATGTGCCGATCGTGGCTACCAAAGTAGGGGGCATTCCGGAAATTATTACCAGTAACCGCAACGGTTTATTGGTCAGCCCGGGTGATTCAAAACAATTGGCTTCTACGATTATGAAGTTATTGAACGACAAGAAATTGCAGAAAAAATTAGCTGTGGGCGGATACGACACCTTGCAAAAATTCACTACCACCACCATGGTGCGCGAAACCGAAAAACTCTACAAGCAGCTCGTCAGATAGCACCAAGCATCAGGTGTCAAGTTCCTCCCCTGCCCGAGGGGAGGAGGAGAGGTGGGGAGGGAGTAAAAAATAGATAATTAAAAATAATTATATGTGGAAACAAATTAAAGAGGTTTTGGGTCTAAGTGTACTCTAAGCTATTGGTGCCAGCGTGGTAGTGTGGCTCTGGTCTCTTGTCATGACTAATTTGAGCCAAGTTTTTCAGAATAGCACGCCGACAGTCACCACTTTCGTTTTAATGCCCCTCATCTTTATGATTACGGCTGTTTTAGCGGGCGGAGCGGTGCTGGGCTATCCTTTGTATCTGGTACTGCACGAGCGCAAATGGGGGACTGCTATCACCCTTGTCGCCCTATCTTTGATTTGGTTAGGGTTGATCGCTGCTATCATTACTCTTCTGGCTATTCGTTAAACTCATAGATTCAGCATAATACTGCTTGGCGCAGAGATTTTGGTGTAGCATAATAAGTGAACATTCCGAGATCGTCTAAAAGCAACAGGCAGGTGGCGTTTATTCCGCACATTGGAGCATTCTTGGGGCGTAGCCAAGTGGTAAGGCAACGGGTTCTGGTCCCGTGATCGTAGGTTCGAATCCTTCCGCCCCAGCCAACCAATGTGCGGAAACCCTGCTAACCTACTGGGTTCGCCCCGGCATTCGTGGGGCGCCCTGCTTGCCCAGAGAATTTTGGGGGAATTTAGGGCGACCCCTACTCTCGGAGCCAAATAGAACGAGTTAAATAACCGACTCACCTTAGAAGGTTAAGGACAAAGATTAACTTGTGAAAATCTTAGTAATTTATGGTGGCTTTGGCTTATCACCCGAAGCAGAAATATCAAAAAATTCTGGTTTGGCGGTTTTGAATGCCTGTAAAAAAGCAGGATATGAAGCAGAGGGTTTCGAGTTAAATAAAGATAATATCGACTATATTATAAATAAGGCAGAGAGTTTCGATTTGGTTGCCCCTATGCTGCACGGCAAATTTGGTGA
>Ga0076293_103_pt1 | contig 25895 bp, 28 predicted proteins | sample RifGroA1_FD_67792 | JGI IMG/M metagenome (GOLD analysis project Ga0076293, IMG submission 67792) | bacterium GW2011_GWA1_44_22
CGTCAATTAATTTTGAGACTGATTTTGGTAATGTATACATTTAACGAGAGATTAGAGTTTAAGCATATAGAGTCCAGAGCGCTGACAATTATATTATCCATCCCTTTGTGCTCTTAAGCTCTTACACTCTCAAACTCTATTTTAGAGTCCAGGAATACCGAGACCGCCCATAATTTCTTTAGTCCTGTTTGCCGCCGACTGCTGGGCTTTTTTGATAGCAGCATTAGTGGCTTGGGTAACAAACTTGATCAGGCTGTCTTTTTCGGTTAGAGAAATCAGACTGTCATCAATGTCGATGACGGTCACGCGTTGTTCCCCCGTCACCGTCACTTTCACCTTACCTCCCAATTCCGCGCCGGTAAATTCCATCCCGCGCAATTCGTTTTGCAATTTTTTGGCTTTGCCTTGCAGTTCAAATAATTGTTTAGCTCGATCAAACATTAGCTTTCACTAATAATAATATCTTTGATAATAATATCGTTAATGGGGCGGTCATTACCACCTTTCGGGTCTATAGTTTTAGTTTGGCCGATTTTTTCGACCACATCGAGTCCGGCCACGACGCTGCCAAAAGGAGTATGCTTGCCATCTAACCAAGGTACGGCGTCTTTAGTCACAACAAAGAATTGGCTACCGTTGGTCCCCTTCCCGTCAGACTCCATACCGGAATTAGCCATGGCTACTATGCCCTTGATAAGTTTGGGGCTATCCTCTGAAATTTCGTCATCAAATATATACCCGGGTCCGCCCGTACCATCATTAGTCGGGTCATCATCTTTGGACAACGGATCGCCCGTTTGAATCATAAAATCACTAATCACCCGATGAAAGAGGACGCCATCGTAAAAATCTTTCTTGGCCAAAACAACGAAATTAGCCACCGTGTTGGGTGCGGTTTGATTAAATAAATTAATCTTAATATCCCCTTCTGTAGTAATTAATGTAGCAAAATTGCTCTTAGCTAACTCGGCTTGAGAGATTTCACCAAACGGTCCAGTTAGTTCGTTCATACTTCTTACCCAGACGATCGCCCGAGGCGTTAATAATACTAATATGACGATTAAGCCAGCGGTAATGGTCGGCCAGATCATTTTTTTCCACGGGAAAGCGACTCGATATAAATTACGCTGGGCCCGTAATTCTTGGATGGCCATTTGTTTCTCTTGCAGTTTTTGCAATTTGCGTAATTTTTGGCGTTTGGACATGGGAATAATATTTTACTTGTCTATTTTAACATTTAATTGGTTGTTTGCGGTAAACTAAACCGCCCCAGAGGGTCCCCCCGGCTAATTGTTGGTTATCAGGGAAATTAAAACCAGCGGAATTGATTGGCAGCGATGTTAGTGCCCCAAAAAATCACATAGGGCCCGACGACTTGGATAATGGCAATTGAAACAATAATTACCGCTAACTGACGCCAAAACGAATTAGTGAAATCGCGCTGCCGTCCGGCTTCTTCTTTAAACTCTTGAATAAATTTTTGGTTTATTATCATCATTGCGCTGGAATAAACATTGACCCAAAGAATCTTGCCCAGAAACCAGTTGGCGGTGGAGAAACTTCCGCAACTACCGGAGCACTATCAACCACCATGCCAATTATACCCGCACCGGTCAGTCCGCGTAAAGAGGCATCTATTACCGACCTTGCCTCCGGCAATTCTGGCAAAACCTCGACTGATGCTTGCCAAGATAAATCTTGTAAAGTAGTGAGATCGCGGGTGCTGGGCACATGTTTGCGCTCCCAGGCCAAATACCAGTCAATCCAGGCTTGATTTTTCTTGGCTTGACGCTTAAATTCAGCGCCACCGATTACACTGACTGCTCCCGTATCGGTCATCGGCTCGATACTGCTGGTAGACCACGAATTGGCCACCACTAAACTAATTTGTTTAGTCAAACTCCGCGCTAGTACATCCTGGCCCTTGGCATTGATAGCAATAGTATAGCGAGTGACTGGTGTATTAACCAAAGTGTTAACTTGTAATCTGGCAGTAAAACTGGGTATGCCTGACTTTGGACTCATACTGGTTTGCAAGTTGGTTGGCACATCGCCTAACGACAGGATGACTGGGCTGGCATAGCCATTGTGCGGCACTACCGCAATTTGGTATAACGCTGATCCTCCGGCTACCACGGTATGTTCGGTTGGCAAAAGTACTAAATCAAAAGTGGCTTCAGCGGGAGCACCGACGCTGGGAGTTAAAATAATGGCGTTAATCGCCCAGAGATTGACCCCAGTTCTTTGGAAATTAAAATCGATGATGCCATTGGCAGCCGCGGTCTTAAATGTGAGTGTCCGCCAGACCCCAGGATCAGAATCAGCTACATAACTAATCCCGCCTACTACTACTTTGGTAGTAATGGGATTAGTTAAATTGCCGCTGCTCAAAGTAATATTGTAATAACTATCCGCGAGGCCAGAAATTTTAAAGCCGTTATCGGTGACACCCTGGTTAGAATCGGTCTCTAATAAATCGGCTACCTGCGCTCCACTACTTTGTTCTGCCACAAAGGCAGTTTGCCAACCAAATTTTACCCCATTCGCAGCGCTCTGCGGATAAATTGCCGCTCCACCATTTACCGAAATAGCGCCGGGCGCTATTTCGGTACTTAATCCCGTGCCAAAATCAAAAGTATAAGAATCCCCAGGAGCAGCCAACCCAAAACCCACCCAAACCACTAACAATAACCCCAATGCCAAGATGGTGCGTAATTCGCCCTTGATGAATTCAGCTAACAAGATGGCGGGATGTTTGCTCATCCCCCTTATTATACCAGCTAAGCAGTCTCTTCCATCTGCACTAAGGCTTCTACTTCTAATCCCCGGTCTGTTTCCAGCGTGCGGAAGGTCATAGTTTCGGGCTTAAAGTAGAGTTCGACTTGGCCGGTGGGACCATTCCTGTGCTTGGCGATAATAATATCGGCGATATTTTGTCTTTCGCTCTCCTTATTGTAATAATCATCGCGATAAATGAACATCACCACATCCGCGTCTTGCTCAATAGCACCGCTTTCTCTCAAATCAGACAATTGAGGAATTTTGCGCGGACGTTTTTCTACTTCGCGCGACAATTGAGACACGGCTACCACCGGTACAGACAACTCTCTCGCTAAGGCCTTCAGTCCGCGGGATATTTCCGAAATCTCTTGCACCCGGCTGTCCGAAGACCGGCGCGCTTCCATCAATTGCAAATAGTCTACGATCAATAAATCCAATTTCTTGTCCGATTGTAAGCGCCGAGCCTTGGTACGCATTTCGAGAATATTACTGCCCGGCGAATCATCAATATAGATCGGCATCTCGGCGAGCTTGCTCATTGCATCGGATAATTTGGCAAAATCGTCTTCCCGCAGATTGCCGGTCCTGAGGCGCCACGAATCAATACCGGATTGGGCGCTAATTAATCGGTCAACCACCTGATCCTTCGACATTTCCAAATGGAACATGCCGACTGCAAAACCATTCGCAGCAGCATTAAGCGCAAAATTAAGCGCTAAGCTGGTTTTACCCATGCTGGGACGAGCTGCCACCACAATCAAATCCGACTTCTGATCCGGACAAAATATGATCAATTTGTTTAAAACCAGTAGGCACTCCCCGCGTCTGCCCCCGCTGCTCGTGTAATTTATCGATCCGCTCAAAGGCTTCATCTAATACATCGCGCACCGAGACGAACCCTCCGCGCAAGTATTTGCGCGCTACGGAAAACAATCTTTGTTCCGCTTCATCCAAAAGGATATCGATATCCTTGCCCTCTGCCCGACCAAAGGCAGCGATATCCGAACCAGCCGCGATTAGGCTGCGTAAAGTCGCTTTTTCTTTGATGATTTCTGCATAGCGCACCACGCTGGCAGTACTTGGCAAATTCCCGGCTAAGTTAGTTAAGTAACTTGCCCCACCCACCGCCTCTAATTGTTTTTTATCTTTCAGGGCATTAGCAACTGTCACCACATCGACCGGGCGCATTTTTTCATACAAAGCCAACATGGCACCAAAAATAATCCCGTGCCTTTCTTCATAAAAATCATTGGGCGCTAAAATATCCGCCACCTTAATGATGGCATCTTTATCTAAAAGCAATGACCCCAGCAGAGACTTTTCTACATCAACATTTTGAGGTGGCACCAAGTTGTCGCCAAAGTTCATAGCGAGGGGCTTAAATTATGACCCTACATTATACCAAATACGCCGGCGACTTCGTTGACAGCGTCAGGGGCTGCCTCTACTGCACATTCCGCTTCGACTCCCTCGGCCCCGACTTGCACTAAACATTGGGCTAATAAAATCCGATTACTGGGCTTATCTAAAGTTTCTTGTAAAAATTTACTGGGTACTTTGATCTGTAATTTACCGTCCTTCACTGCCATCTGACTGGTTTTTAATACCGCTCCAACCGAAGGGCTGGCTAAGCTCACGGATTCGATCAGCACCTGCTTGATTTCGGCTAATTTAGCGGTCGTCAAGACTGATTGTGGGAAAACTTTGGGCGGGGGCGGTACCACGGCTACTACTGGAGCTGGGGCTATCGGCGGCGACACTTTTGTCTCGTCTGGTTTTTTGGGCTCTACGATAGGGGTAGACGGAACATCAGCATAACAACTCTTAGCCACTACTAATTCCAAGGCCAACTGGGGTAAACTTGCCACTTTGTAACTATTCATCGAACCAACTAAGCTTTGCAGCAAATTAACCAATCCGTTCACCGAAATTTTTTGCGCCTGCCCCTGCATAATTTTTTTCTCGTCTACCGATCGTCGGACTAAATCGTCGTTACCCAATTTGATCATTAATAATTCGCGTAAGTAATTTAACCAAACTTTCCCTTGATCAATTTTGCCATCGCTAAAACTCATCGCCTGCTCTAAAATACTTAATGCATCACGCAAACTTCCCTCCGAATTACTGACAATAATCTGCAGAGCATCATCGCTAATGGCAATTTTTTCTTGCTGAATAATTTTCTTCAGTTGTTCGGCGACTTCTTCGTAAGAGAGATAATGAAAATCAAAATATTGGCAACGAGAGACTACCGTAGGAAGAAGTTTGTGTACTTCGGTCGTAGCTAAAACAAAAATAGCGTGGGCCGGCGGTTCTTCCAAGGTCTTGAGTAAGGCATTGAAAGCGCTCTTGGATAACATGTGCACTTCATCAATGACATACACTTTATATTTACCTATGGCTGGGGAAAACCCCACCTTTTCGATCAAATTACGCACATCATCTACCCCGGTATGCGAGGCGGCATCAATCTCGATCACATCCATCATCTGACCATTCGCCAAAGCCACGCAATTAGCACATTTATCGCAGGGCTCACCCTCTTTTTGGTCTAAGCAATTAACCGCCTTGGCCAAGAGCCTCGCCATAGAAGTCTTACCGGTTCCCCGCGGTCCGGCAAACAAATAAGCATGGCTCGGCTGTCCAGCTTTGATCGCATTCAGAATAGTTTGCTTAACATGATGTTGCCCGACTAAATCAGCAAACACCTGCGGACGCCACCGGCGATAAAGGGCTTTATTTTCTGCCATTATTTCCTCCTAAGTTGTACCCTTTATAATAGCACACCCGCACAACACCGCCTGACGGTGTAATCGACGAAGTATTCCTTACTTCGTCGTCCTGGCCTCGTCCAGGATCTAATATATAACTATCTCCAATGTCACCAATCCTCACCCCTCCCCAATTTCTGTGCATAATCAGTTAGCACTTGGAATATTCAGGGAAATTGGGGAGGGGCTACGCCTGGCCTTGCCAATGTACACCAATTAATCATCGTATGATCGTATGGAGAATGGTGGCCAGTATTTAGAGAAATAACCCCTCCCTACCTCCCCTTAATAAAGGGGAGGGGAGGTGGGGATGTGAACTTTCAACAGCTCATCAATGAGCCGTTGAATTTATACGATTCTGGCCTGCCCGGCCAGAGAGTCGCCTCAGAGGTTCCCCAGAATGACGCCTCTCTTGGCTTTTAAGGCGAGTATTGGAGGAGGGTGTTGTTTTTGTCCCCCAATCCAGCCCTTGAAAATCGAGCGGCTTTTCTGTCTCCTCTTAAACCCGAGCATTGGAGCCAAAGCGTACTGCAAACAGAAAATCGCTGTTGTGAAGCCTGTCGTCTGTTAGGACGAGAGCAATAAGGCGATTTTCTGCTCCTGCAGAGCGAGGGCGACTGCCCGGAGTTTCTGGACACTCTTTTTAAAAGAGTGTCGAAAAAATACTTCTATAAAGGTAACGAGAGGAATTTATTTATAATAAACTCTGTCTAAAATCCGCAGGTCCACATACTGCCGCGGCTTGGCGCCAGTTTTAAGAATCTTTGCTAAATTGTTTAATTTCCGGCACCACGATCTGACGAATATTAACAGGCGTCTTACGAGATAGATTAGCTGATACAAAATTAACAAACTCAATAAAATCCGTAGTTAAGATCTGCTGTTTCAAATTAACCGGCACATTCTTGAGATCTTCTACTACGGTTAGCGGGCTTTCGGGCGGAGCCATATCATAAGCCACCCCTGCCCGATTAACCAAAAATCTTTCGCCGTTAGTTTGCCAAATCAACGAAGTCTCGTGTTCCTCCACAATAATTTGCAATTTGTGCGCCCGAATATCCTTGCGAAAACTAACTGCTTTGATCTGCGCTAAGTCCAATATTTGGGCTTGGGCTTTAACATCGTTAAACAAAATGGCATTGGTCTTGGCAAAGCCATTTTTGAATACTATTCTTTCGATTATCGACGCCTCTACCAGCCGATTGCCCTGCACTTCTAATTTATTCAATAAAAAGAAATTGGAGCCGAACACAAAATAAATAATAAGAATCAATAATACTCCGACGGCGACCTTCATTAATGGCGTAATCACCGTTTTAATGGGGGTTAGTTTGTCGTATTGTTTTAACCGCGGACGCCAAACCAGTTTCTTTAAGCGCTGCCTATCTGATTGGAGTAAATTCGGTTTGGGAGCATAAAAAGATACGCTGGGGCGTATTCCATTAGACGCCGGACGTTGGCTAAATCTTTTCCCAAACACTTTTTCGAAAGCAAACCCCCGCTTAACCATTTTTATTTTTGGTAATCCTCAATAAATTCTCTGACCCAATCGCTGTTTTTTCCTGCCCCCAACGAAATTACTACATTCCCAGCCTGCAGATGAGATTTTAAATAAGCGCTGATTTCGGGAAAGTCCTTGAAAGCTATGGCATTATGGCTCACCTGATTAATCGCCTCCGCCAACATTTCGGTATTTACCGATTTTAAATCTTCGGCACTGTCACGCACAGCTAAAATAGGAGCCAACAAAACTTCGTCTGCTGCCTCAAAGCTTTTAGCAAAATCGTGCAGCAATAATCGAGTCCGACTATACTGATGGGGTTGAAATACCACGTAAATTTTTCTCTTGGCGAAATAGTCTCTGGCCGCGCCGAGCGTTACTGCAATTTCGGTAGGATGATGGCCGTAGTCATCCATAAAGGTAGCTCCCTTAATGGTATCTAAAATCTCGAACCGCCGAGAGGCCCCTGCAAATTTACTCTCCAGTACGGTTTTAATGGCTGTATCGCTCACGCCCAGATGCTTGGCTACAATAATAGCTGCCAGCGCATCTAACACCAAGTGTTTGCCGGGAAAATTCAAGAAAGTATCGATACCATCCACCGTGAATGTCATTTTACCGTTCTGATAGGCCACATTTTTGGCCACCCAATCATTACTGGGGTTGAAACCGAATTTGATAACTTTAGCAGTAGCCTCTGGCAAAATTTCTCGAATATTGGCATCATCGCCACAGGCCACAACTAAGCCATCTTTGGGAACTAACTGCACAAATTGAGCAAATGCCTGTTTAATTTCATTAATATCTTGGTAGTAATCCAGATGATCGGCCTCAATGTTGGTGAGAACGGCGATTTTTGGTTTCATATCCAAAAAAGCGCGGTCGTATTCGCAGGCCTCGACCACCATATAATCACTATTGCCCAAGATGCCACACCCAGCCAAATTGCGTACCTCGGCGCCAATTAAAGCCGACGGGTCTAATCCCCCTTCCTGCAACATCAAAGCTATCAGCGTAGAAGTGGTGGTTTTGCCGTGGGTGCCGGATACGGCAATGCCGATTTTGTTTGCCATCAACTCGCCGATAAACTCTGACCGTTTCCAGACAGGTACTCCCATACTTTTGGCTTGTTCAATTTCCGGATGCTGAGAATTGTGCCGCACCGCTGCCGAAGTATAGATTAGTCCATCAATATCTGCAGGAATATTTGTAGCTGTTTGTTCCCCAATTATCACGGTCGCCCCTTTACTTTCCAGTCGGTCTCTCCCCACAAAATCTTGGATATCGCTCCCGGTAATTTTATAGCCTAAACCTAAAAGCACATCCGCCAGGGCCTGCATCCCGATACCACCGATCCCCACCATAAAATAATACTTGCCTCCGGCCCTTGAGGGCCTCTGGCCCGGAGGGAGAGTTGCTTTTTCCACCTTCCTATTGTATCAAATTTGTCAGACCAGTTGATTTGGAGAATTCTAACAAAATTGCTAAAATTATGTATCAAGCATTGACTTGAAATTTGCACCTTTCGTACCTTAAGAGGTGGTTTGATGGCACCAAAATATCAAGAGAATTGTCTCTGGGGATACTGCGATTATTGCCAGGAAGAAACGCAACATGCATACTCTTACCAATCCCCCTATCCCGACCTACGGATCAAGATAGCTGGTAGTGAGCGTAAGACCTGCCAGAAATGTAAAAAAAGAACCCCCATCTCTGATGGTGAGTACAACAAAGCGGTTAAGAGATACCGAGAAGAAGTGTTGCCATTTCTCTCCCGACAAAACTGAGCAGTACGATCGCCAAGATTAAAGGAATTCAATAGAATTCCTTTTATTTGGCCTGAATTTCGCTGACAATCAGTTGTTTGCCGTTGCAATCGATGGCTGGCTCTGTCATACTGCCTCTAATTTCTACTAAAACATCTTGGTTAATAAATTCAGCGATCTTAGCTTTGATCCCCGGATCGTCAATTTGATTTTGCGTTATTGGCGTAATCCCAAATTTGTCCCCGGTGTCTGTCACAAAACAATCATCAAACTGGGCACCAGCAGTATTACTCTCGATCTTACCTAAGTATGTCAACAGACCGTCATCACCGGGATTACCGTTGATTGTAACCAGAAATTCGTTAGCAACTTCCAGTTTATCCCACGGTTTGCGGTATTTCATGACAATATGCGATCGTTCTACTTTAATGACTTGAAAAGTCCAAATTTCTTCTCCGCCAGCTCCGACAACATTCTCTGCATATTTTTCAGTCACCTGGTATTCGTCGCTCAATTTCTCTAATACACCTGTTGTCATATCATCTAATTCCCACTTAAACCCAGTAGTACCGTTAGACGGCAACACCACTTGGAATTTTTGCTCTGCCGGATAATCTACATTAGTTCGGTGATCCTTCAGGGTTAATTGCGGCAAAGGCTGCTGCACTAATGCGCATCCCCCTAAAATTATAACCGGCGTCAGCCAAAGAATTAATCTGTTCATCGTATTAAAATTACTTTTTTACAACTCAATTATACCAGCGATTTTGGTTTTAATGATTGGATCGCAGTCCGGTAAGCACAGAAATCACATTCGGCCCCAGAGGGTGGGATTTTATCAGACATCAGACAAGCTTTAATGTCTGATAGCGTCGGTTCAATCCAGTCGGTTTTTCCTTTATAAGGAATTAGGTCGATATCGAACTCCAATTTAGCATCGAAGGCTTTGGCGTCCCGTTTCCCGTTGCAATATACAAAATAACCTGTTTCCGCGACCGGGAAGTTATTTTGGCGGAACAACCATTGATAAATTTCCATCTGGCGCTTGTAACCATCTTGCCATGGGGCATCCAGAGTAGGTTTTTGGTCCTTGGCGGTAGCTTTGTAATCGACAATAATCAGTTCCCCTGCCGGGTTAACCCATACATCATCAATCCCGCCGTGAATAACTAAATTAGTGGGTTGATGAGAATACTCAATTCCTGCCCGCAGAGAATCGCGCCATTTATCCATGTCGGGATGTTGGTACGGCACCGCATCTAATCCATAATTTTTCATCAGAGGATGAGGTTCTTCTTTAGCGCGGTGGATATCAAATTCCTTTTTTAAAAGATGGTCGACTGCCGAGTTAAGCGTAAATGGCATTGAGGGCGGTTGAGCTACCCCTAAACGCACATCAATATAAAAACACCGGGGACATTTAACAAAATTGTCAATTTTGCTCCGACTAATCTTAAACGGCACCGTGGCTTTGGGATCAAACAATCGAGTTGTGCGCTTGCCCTGGTAATATTTCGACATAAGTTTATTTCCTGCGTTAAGATGCTTTCAGCCACCCCAGTATAATTTTCTAGGATGGCTGAAGCAAAGATTTTCTTACATTAATTGATGAATTACTTCATCTTTGGCAAAATCCAAAACAAAGCGTACACGGCGGACAAACCAACGAGGTCATAAACGATCGTGGTCAACAAACTACCCTCTTGGAAGATGGTAGCCACAAGGTCGAAACCACCGAAGAATCCGATTAACCCCCAGTTGAGAGCGCCGATAACCATGAGAATCATGGCAATCCACTTGACTGTATTCATGCAACCCCCGAATAAATTAATAATAACAATATTATTATACCAAATAATTGTCTACGGTTCTAAATTAGCTGGACGTTCCCCTTGGTTAATCGTTAATTTAATTGTCTTGATGGTGGGAAATTGAGTAAGCGTCTTTAGAATTTGCTGATTAATCGCCATCACCCTAGCCGAACCTCCCATCTGGAAATCGAACCTATCGTTGAAATCTACAGTAGCTACACCATTCTCGATTCTGACATAATTCAGAATGGTGCCCGAGTTAATCGCCGTGCTTAAGCCCTGCGCTTTTTCTGCATCTGTTGGCCCCTTTAATAATTCCTGCATAGCAGCGGTAGCTACTGCCACGGTTTTAGGAATAGTCCGCTTAACCGACACGATAGCGATATCTGTGGGTTCACTTTTGGCAAAATAAACCGAGATGGTCATCTGTTCTCCGGGAGAATTAACTGGTGCAGAATTGTATCGCTGATACAGCCAGTAAACTCCAGCTCCTAAAACTACTCCAATCAATAACCAGATAATATATTTTATCACGATTTAATTATACTCCCCCTACTCTCCCCCTTAATAAGGGGGAGCTGGTGGGGGTGTAAATCGGCGAGAGATTTAATTTGATACAAATCCATGGCTTCTGATAACTTAAATTCACCGATCGAGTCACGAATTAACCCCGACATATACGCTCCACTACCCAACTTCTGCCCGATATCGTGGACTAAAGAACGGATATAGGTGCCGGACGAAACTTTGGTGCTAAATTTGAGTATGGGATAGTGGTATTCTGATAACTTTATCTCATAGATATTGACTGGCACGGCTTTTAGCTCTACTGGTTTCCCTTGTCTAGCCAAATCATAAGCTTTTTGACCACCGATCTTCTTAGCCGAAAATATCGGCGGCATCTGGTTTTGCCGGCCCACAAAACTCTGGAGTGTTTTATTAACTTTCTCTTGATTCGGTTTTGCTATCCCGTCATTCCGGACTTGATCCGGAATCTGTGCCAGAGATCCTGAATCAAGTTCAGGATGACGAAGAGATGATTCGGAATGACGAGCGGGGGTAATAACTCCTTCGGCGTCGTAAGTAGTACTGGTGGCGCCTAAAGTCGCTTCAACCAAATAGGTTTTATCTAATTTAGAAAAATTAGAAATTTGGCGAGTAAATTCCCGCCCCACAGCTACGATCATCAGGCCGGAAGCTAATGGATCCAATGTCCCAGCATGCCCAATCGTTTTTTCACCGGTTACCCTACGCAAATAATTCACCACATCATGCGAAGTGATGCCCTTAGGCTTATTTATTAAAAAAATACCCGGCATTATTTGAATTTGATGGGAATGGTAAAACTGGCATCATTTTGCGGGAGACCAGAAGGGTTGTCTTTTTTCAGCACTATGACACCAGTAGGAGTCGCGGGAGTAACAAATTTTAATTCGGTAACCGTAAATGGCACCAGGTCTGCCGTCATCCACTCGCCATGCGCCTGGGCTAAACCTTGCATTAACACATTATTGTTGCCATCCAGAATTTCTACCGGAAATGAGGCTTCAAAAAACCAATTACCTCTCGCCACGCCAGTTAGCACCAAGGGATTCTTAACTGCCGTTGCTGCCTTAAGGTTGTAAACACAAATCTCTTCTATCGTATTACTCGCATCGCTATACCGGCAGACCTTCGCTGGCTGGCGATATTGCCATAGTAACAAACCAGCGCTCACAATTAAAACCAAAACAACAACTACTCCCCAATTTTTCATATTGATTATAAAATTAAAATTATTGCAAAATTAAATCGGCAATTTTATCATCCGCCCCTTTTTGGGTCATGGATTTGATATTAAAAACCAAGCGGGCGCCTAAATCAGAATTTAGGATTTTGAAGATGAGTTCCTGCAATATCTCCGGCGACAAATTATCTTGTTCAATCATAACTGCGGCGCCTTTACCGGCTAAATATTCGGCGTTGCGCAATTGATGTTCGCTCGCCGACCCCGGCAACGGTACTAAAATTACCGGCTTGCCGATAGCCGCGATCTCCGCAATAGTAGTGGCGCCCGACCGAGAAATAATCAAAGCAGATTTTTTCATGAGGTAAGCAACTTGTTCGTTAGACAAACTCTCAAACAAAAAATAATTGCGAAATCTCTCGTTCATCGCCCATTCCTTTAGTCCCGAGAAGTCATGACTACCGGATAAATGCACTACTACATAGTCGCGCAGTAATTGCGGCAAGACAGTCTTGATGGTTTGATTAATCGTGTGTGCCCCTTGCGACCCGCCCAAGATTAGTAGTAGAGGCTGATGTTGAGGAAAAACTACGCCCGTGTTATTAGGAATCTCGCTGGCATAAAAAAGCTCATTCAAAGGGATGCCCGTATGAATGAGGCGTTGGCTGTATAATCGAGATAATCTATACGAATCCACCGGGAAAGCTACGCAGACCGTTTTAGCCAATGGTAATAATAGCCGATTAGCCAAACCGATATGAGAATCTGATTCGTGCACCACCATGGGGCGACCAAGCAATTTAGCCGCTAAACCTACTGGCACTCCCACGTAACCCCCTTTAATAAAAACTCGATCTGGCCAAAACCGCAACATAATCCCGAGCGCTACAAAAAAACCTGCCAAAGTCCGAAATACATCAGCCAAATTCTGCCAGTCCCAATACCGTCGCAATTTACCCGCTGGGATACTGACAAACTTAAAACCGGCTGCGACTACTTCAGCGCGATCGGCGCTCCGCAAAGAGCCCACAAAAAGCACTTCACTCTGTGGAGCTTTTTTCAAAATAGCGCGACCGACGGATAATGCCGGTAAAACGTGCCCAGATGTGCCCCCACCAACCAAAAGGATCTTCATCATTCTTAGTATAGATGGTTTGTCGAGAGATGTTTAATAATATACCAGAAGCGATCAAAATAAACACTAAGGAAGTTCCTCCTTGGCTGATAAAAGGCAGAGGAACGCCAGTTAAAGGAATTAGCCCAATAATTGCCCCAATATTGATAATTGCCTGGAGCCCAATCCAAGCCGTAATGCCCGTAGCCAAGAGCCGCCCAAAGGCATCGGGAGCTCTTTTGGCAATCTGCAGCCCCCGCCAGACAAAGACCGCAAAAGGCAGGACTACTAATAAAACAATGCCGATAAAACCTAACTCTTCACCGATAACGGCGAAGATTGAGTCCGAGGAAGCCTCGGGCAAAAAATTAAATTTTTGCCGGCTGCGCCCAAACCCAAATCCGAACAACCCGCCTGATCCCAAGGCAATCAAAGCTTGGTTAATATGATAGCCCGCCCCCAAGGGATCATTGGCTGGGTCCAAAAAAGTGAGCAATCGAGCTAACCGATAGGGTGCAGCTAAAATTAACCCCCAAACTATCGCCGCCCCGGAAGCAACCAACAAAGTTAGATGGGGCCAGCTGCCTCCGGCAGCAAAAAACATGGCCAGACCAATTCCAGCTACAACCATGGTGGTTCCCATATCGGGTTCAGCAATAATCAAGCCGCAAATTACCGCCAGCATTAGAATAAAAGGCAGGAAAGTGTAATAAAAGCTGGTGATTTTAGGACCTTTGCGCTCAAACCAATAAGCCAAATAAATAATTAGCCCCAATTTCATCACTTCGGTTACTTGTAAAGTCAAATCACCGGCCCCTAACCAGCGCCGAGAGCCGCCTGCCTCTACTCCCAAACCCGGAATAAATACCAAAAGTAATAATAATAACCCGGCGAATAAAGCCAAGGTGGCGACTAAACGATATTGATGGTAATCAACTTTTTGCAAAATAAACCAGAGACCCAGGCCGATGGCTGCAAAAATCGCCTGCCGGAAAAAATAATATGTGTTGCTGCCCGTCGCTTGATAAGACTCCACCACCGAAGCAGAAGAGACCATAATGACACCGAAAATCACCAACACTACTGTGGCGATGATCAAATATGGATCTGGTGAATGAAACCGTCGCATTATTTTCCCCCTATCAGTTCTTTGACTAACAATTTGAATTGATCGCCCCTGTCGTAAGCATCCTTGAACCAGCCAAAACTCGCGCAGGCGGGCGACAAAATAACCGTCCCCTCCGGCTTAACCAAATCGTAGGCCATCTTAACTGCGCTGGGAAAATCTTTGGCTAGAGTTACCGGAAAAGTTACTTTGGTTGATTTAAACATTATCTTAAGTTGGGGGCCAGTCTGTCCGATTAAAACCGCTCCGGCTAATGACCGCTCTACTAAGTATTTGATCAATCCCCTGAAATCTTCTTTTTTGCTGACCCCGCCCAAAATCACGCTGACATTCCCTGTAACGGCTTGCAAAGCAGCCATGGTCGCTACCGGCGTAGTCGCCATGGAATCGTTAATAAAATTGACCTGTCCCAGATGACCGACTAATTCCAGCCGGTGTTCCAATGCCACAAAACTTTTCAGGCGCTGGCGAATCTTAGTTGGAGCAATTCCCATAATTAAAACTGCAGTAATGGCCGCTAACGCATTAACTAAATTGTGCTCCCCCGACAGCGTAATCTCATTAGTGGGCATGATCACTTGCCGGCGGCCAGTCTGAAAATCTCGAAACACGATGTCTTGGCCTGCCACATAAACTCCTCTAGGGAGAATCTTGCGCAAAGAATGCTTGATTAATTTGGCGGGGGTAGCCTTGGCTACGCTACCAGCCAATTTATCATCAATATTCACCACGGCAAAATCGTGCTTAGTCTGATACTTAACTAAATTTAATTTCGCTTTTAAGTACTTCCGATAAGTTTTATGCCGATCTAAATGTTCCGGAGCTACCATCAACATAACCGCGACATGCGGGCTTTTGGCCAAATCTTCTAATTGAAAACTGGATAATTCGAACACGACGATATCTCGTTTGGTTAATTTGTTCAGCAGCATCAATGGCGGATAACCGATATTGCCACCAAAATAAACCTTGTTTTTATAGTCACCTTTGAGCAAATGATAAATCAGCGAAGTCGTGGTGCTTTTGCCTTTGGTTCCAGTCACACCAATAATCTTGGCCGGGCACACATCGAAAAATAATTGCGTCAACGAGCTAAATTGCACCCCTCGCTTTTTAGCTGATTTGATCGCCGGCAAATCTAACGGTACGCCCGGACTCCGGAACACCAAATCAAACTCCCCCAAATGATCGAGATAGTCTTTGCCCCAATATATTCGGCTGGTCATTTTGTGCACATCCCGATAACGCGGATCCGTAGCCAAAATTTCATCAGCATTCAGGCCCACGGGTTTGATTTTCATCTTATGCAAAAAACGCAATAAATCGAGCCCTTCTCGACCCAGCCCCAATACCGCTATTTTGTCTGTTTTATTCATCAATCTAATTGGCACCGCCACCGATAATACCCACAATCACGCCTAATAAAGCCATGAAAGCGCCAATAATCCAGAGCCGCATTGTTACTTTAGTTTCCGGCCAGCCTAAAGCTTCGAAATGATGGTGCAACGGCGCAATTAAAAATAGCTTTTTGTGAAACAACTTGCGGTAGCCTAACTGTAAAATCACCGAGAGGGTTTCTACCATCGGCACAAAAGCAATCAACGGCAAAACCGCCATCCCCACATTGCTTTTGATCAGCATCGCTACTACTCCTAAGGTTGCCCCCATGGATAGAGCATAAGTATCGCCCCCAAAAAACCGAGCCGGATAAACATTAAACCAAAGATAGGCAACCAGCGCTCCGGCGGCCGTCCCACAAAAAATAGCTAAACTAATTTGGCCGTTCAAAAATGCTAACACGCCATAGGCAGTAAAGGCCGTAGCTAATAACCCGCCCGATAAACCATCTAAGCCGTCACTAATATTAACGGCGTTAGTGGTAGCCAAGATGACGAACATAAAGACCGGGACATACCACCAACCCATCATGATATCCCCGTAGGCCGGAATATGAATGCTCGCCATGCCCAACTTGGCAAAAAACCACCAAGCACCGAAAGCAGCAATAGCGAATAACCACATAAATTTATGCCTCGCACGCACGCCTTTTACTCCGCCAATGCCACGAATATTAAACCAATCGTCGATCGCTCCCAGAATACCTACCGCCACCATGAAAAACAAAGGCAGATACGTTTGATTACGCGTTAAATTAAACAGTAAAGTAATGATCAGGATAGTCCCCCAAACTAATATCCCCGCCATCGTGGGGATATTGCGTTTATGTTTTTCGCCATGCAATTTTTGAAAAACCGTTGCGTAGCTGCCATACAGCGTTTCCTCTTTGGCCTGCTTCCAAAATTTATACTTATACAAAACGCTCGTACATAAAGGAGTCAGACCAATGGACAACAAAAAACCAAACAAACTAATAATTAGGATGCGAATCAGATCCCCATTTTCTGTCACTATTCTCGCCAGATCGCTCATAGAATTTAGCTTTAATTAATTCAACAATTTTATCCATTTTTACGGCTTTGGAGCCTTTAATTAGGACTATTCCATTATCCTGCAAAATTGACAAAATAGCATCAGGCGAGAATTCGCGCGCCTTTTCCTGCGCTAACCCGGCATTCAGGGCAGCTGTTTTGATCAATTGCCCTCCCTCACCCACTACCCAGAGCTGGTCTACCACCTTCGCCACGCATTCTCCTACGGTCTGATGCCCTTTTTGATGGGCGCTACCCAATTCACGCATATCACCCAAAATAGCGATTTTTTTACGGTTAACCCCCAAACGAGCCAGGCTGCGGAGAGCTGCCACCATCGAGGTAGGATTAGCATTATAAGTATCATCCACCAAGATGACTCCCCCGAGCCGAATAATCTCAAAGCGGCTTTTAGGCAAAGTTAGGCTTTTTAATCTCTGGGCTGCTACATGTTTAGTGACGCCGAAATAATCACCGACGGCAATGGCGAACAAAGCGGCATAAATAAATTGATAGCCGAAAACCGGCAAATCCACTTGCACGATCTGATTACCGCTGACCAAGTTAAAATGCACCCCGGCTCCGCCGAAGGCAATATCTCGGGCATAAAAATCAGTCTTATCTTCTGCACTAATTAAAACCTTCTTGGCATTAGTTTTGCGAGAAATCAATTTACTAAATTCGTCCTCTTTGTTAAGAATAGCGATGCCTCGGGGATGAACATGCGAGACAATCAAACTTTTCTCTTCGATCAACTCGGCCTTGGAACCAAAGAATTCGAGATGCACATCCCCAATATTAGTCAGGACACTCACTTCCGGCGTGATAAAACTCATAAAATACTGAATATCGTGCGGCCGATCGGCAGCTAATTCTAATACTAATATTTTGGGGTAAGGCAATTGGATGAAAATTGATTTTACCGTGTACCAAGTCAGCTGCAGGACATTCTTTAGCGTTAGTTTTACATCGCGGCCGCTGGCGGTACCCACAAAACCCGGTTGAATAATGGTAGCGGTGACACCAAACTCTGTATTCAAATTACCCTGCGTACCCGCTACTCGGTCATCATTAGGTAATTTTTTTAAGACTGCTAAAATCGCCTCTTTCGTGCTAGTTTTACCGGTGCTGCCAGTAATCGCCACGATACGAGGACGATATTTTTTTAAGACTTGGCGGGCCAGGAAACGTAACCAATTTTTTAGTAATTGACGAATCATTACTTTCTATTGTTATCTTTCTGGCGGAACTTGCCAATAATTTAATAAATATTCGGCAATTTCACCAAACAACGGCGCGGCTGAACTTTCTGCATAAATCATTCCCTCGGGCCGATCGATCCGAGTCAACATCACAAATCTGGGATTAGTCATCGGAGCAAAACCAATAAAACTACCGATGCTGACTTCTTTTTCGTAACCACCCGGACCGGCAATTTGCGCCGTGCCGGTTTTGCCTGCCACCCGGTAGCCTGCCACTCCGGCTTGCTTCCCGTGGCCTTTTTCCACCACATTGACCATCATCGCGGAGACCAGTTGCGCTGTTTGCGGTTTAAACACGACCTTAACTATCTGGGGATCAAACGCTACCGCTCCATCTTGATAAATCACCTTTTCCACAATTTGTGGCTTCATTAATTTACCCTGATTAGCAATCGCCCCGATCGCTGTCACTAACTGCATTGGGGTCACCGCAATGGCCTGGCCAAAAGACATGGTGGCCAAATCCATTTCTGGCCATTCCCGAAATGGTCTCATATTCGCTGGCACCTCACCCGCTAAACCCACATTAGTGACTGCATCAAACCCTAAGTCTTTGAGATATTTATAGAATAATTGGCGACCTAATTTCTGCACCACAAACACCGCACCGGTATTTAATGATTTTTCTAAAACTTGGGTCATCGTTTGCACACCATGCGCAGCCAAATCAGAATTACGAATAATTTTATCGGTCACTTTCACCTCCCCTACATCGGTATAGGTTGTGCTGGGAGAAATCAAGCCTGCATCAATGCCAGCAGCGATAGTAAACACCTTAAATACTGATCCCGGCTCATAGACCAGAGAAACATTGGGATTAGTAAAATTTTCTAACGGGAATTCATTGTAATAATTGGGATTAAAATCCGGATAATTCGCCAGTGCCACAATTTTGCCCGTTTGTGGTTCCATAATAATAACTGCGCCTCCGGTTGCCTTGTATTTCTCCACATATTCTTGGAGTTTTTTCTCAACAAAATATTGAATGGCCCGATCAATGGTCAATACCACATCGGCACCATTTTCTGGATTAATGACTTTACGACTACCGATGGTGATATGAGTGCCCAGCGAACTCTTTTCTACTTGTGCTAAACCTGCTCTACCACTTAATTCCTGATCAAAATAACCCTCTACGCCATATTGACCTTTGCGGTCACGATTAACAAATCCTAATAAATTAGAGGCGAGATCATCTTCGGGATAATACCGGTATTCTTCTGTGCGCAAATACACTCCGTCTAAAGCCAATGCCTCAATGGCTTCTTTTTCTCTCACTTCCACTCGACGCTTGAGCGGCGGAACATAAACTTTGTTCGATTGCAAAATTTCCAATAAAGCGGTTTCGGTAATATCGCTTAAGAACGGCAACAATTTTGTCGCTACTAATTCTGATTGGGTAACTTGGGTGGGCACGACATTCAAACTATACAGCGATACATTGGTCGCCAGCGGATAGTAGGCTTCTAATTGCTGGTCGTAGACCAACACTTTGCCCCTTTTGGCCACCACTTCTTCATTCACAACATGCTGATCCTTGGCTAAAGCTAAGAAACTACTGTGCTCAATGATCTGGCGCTGGAATATCCGCCCCATGATTAATACCAATAAGGCAGCGAAAACCAGCCCCAACAAATTGACTCTCTTTAATTGTAGTGATTCGTTAGAAGCGTTATAAGCCATATAGCTGTATTATATCAGGCGAGATTAGTGGAGTTATGGGTATAAAAAAAGTCCTGATGGACCCCGATTCTGCTATAGCTACATTGGTCTCTGGTCTATCTTTGCGCTATCGCGTCACCGCCAACATCATCAATAAAGGAAAGTTTGCTCATCAAGATCATCTTGGGTTCGTAAGTGGTCGTATCAGTAGCAGAAGCGTCGTTAATAAATTGATCGGCGGGTTTAGTTTTTCCAGTAGGAGTACCGTCATCGCCAATTTCGATTTGTTCCGTAGCGCCTTTTTCGATGACCGCGAGTGATTGCAAACGGGCAGCTTCTACGGCTAAGCGTTCGTTTTCTGCCACAAAACTTTTCTTGGTGAGCTCTAAAGTGTGAATCTGCGCTCCTTTAGTCGAAACTACATTAATTACTACTACATAGGAAACGGCTAAAGCCACGAATAACATAATTGATATCGAAGTAATAGAAAAATTTCCCCATCTCACTTTTCTAAAACTATGCAACTTAACCATACCTTGGTTAGTGAACTTATTTTGTTGAAAAGTCCGATGAGTCATAATGAATTAATTAATTTTTTCGATCACGCGCAGTTTAGCGCTCCGTGCCCGAGGATTTTTTAATATCTCTGGTCGAGTAGCGCCAAGCGGTTTTTTAGTTATTAAGTTAACTTGCTTTTGTTGGCTCAAGCTGCGAAATTGTTGTTTGACGATCCTATCTTCCAACGAGTGATAGCTAATTACCGCTAATCGCCCGCCCGGATTTAACAAAGCAATGGCTTTAGGCAGAGTTATAGTTAATGCTCCTAATTCGTCATTAACGGCTATGCGCAAGGCCTGAAAAGTTTGGGTAGCCGGATGGATTTTACCTGTCCGCCCGCCCTTCGCTTGGCTGACTAAATCGGCCAACGCAGCGGTAGTGGTGATGCGACCCTTCTGCCGGGCTCTAAAAATAGCATCGGCAATGCGCCGAGAAGCTCTTTCCTCGCCCGATGACCACAGCAAATCAGCTATTTTATCTTTAGGCCAAGAGTTAACAATGGTTTCGGCCGTAAGCTCCGATTCAGGGTCAAATCGCATATCTAAAGGTGCATCGGTTTGAAAAGAAAATCCGCGTCCGCCGGCTAATTCCCGAGATGATAAACCAAGGTCGAATAATATTGCGTCAGCGCCTCGGTATCCGTAACTTTTAAGGATATCATCAAGGTCAAGGTAAGAACCATGGTGAATAGCGAACTGATTTTTTGGTTGGTGAAGAGATAGTTTCTCATAAGCAAAGGCAACGGCTTCTGGGTCACGGTCTAATCCGAGTAAAAATCCCCCAGGAATAATGTGTTCCAATATTTTTTCGGCGTGTCCCCCATCACCGACCGTGGCATCGATAGCAATCTCTCCCGGTTGTAAGTCCAGCAACTCGATCACTTCGTCCACTAATACCGGAATATGCAACGATTGTGTTTCCAAATTATTAATAAAAGTTAATTGCAGTTTTCGCAGGGAGGCAAAATTTTTATTTTATTCCCTTGGGTGGAGGGAAAGTTTCACTTAGGAGGTGAAATGTTGACTGATTGTTGCCCCGTCCTTCGCTTCTTAAAGCTACGGAGGGCTGACGAAAGATAATAGCTAATTGTCCGCCTCCCCGCGTGACTGCACCTGAAATTTCAATAATTAAATGAACAATTGTTCGGCCAAGGTTTCGCTATCCTTTTCGGTTTTTTGTTTATAGCTGTCCCAAGTATGGGTGTCCCAGATTTCCAAGCGATTAAACAATCCAGCCACGATAACATTGCGCTTAACTTTGGCATAGTCGACTAAGTACTTTGGCAAAACTATTCTTCCCTGCTTATCGATCTCGACATCCATCGCTCCGGCCAGAATCAACCGAGAAAAGGCCCGAGCGTTCTTTTGCGAAATCGGCATCTGGTTCATCCGATCCACCAATTTTTGCCATTCTGTTAAAGTGTAAAGAAACAAACAACCATCTAAGCCCTTAGTCACAATCGCTCCTTTGCTAAGCTCCTTGCGGAATTTTACGGGGATAGCCAGACGGCTCTTTTCATCAATTGTGTGTGCATATTCTCCGATGAACATTTATCCACTTTTATTTACCACTTATCCCCACCCTTCTCCACATCTGTTTTATTATAAACCACTCTGTGCCCTATGCAACCCCAAATATCCCCACTTAATGAAAAACGGCTCTGGGAGCAAAAAGATTTTAAAAAAGTTCTTGTCTTTTCGGCCAAAAACCGCTAAATTAATAGCACATCGATTTTGGACAGAAAAGGAGGCTTACCTTGATATCTTGCGCTCACATCGATTTTGGAGATGCTTTCTTCCGGGGGAAAACTGACCATTGCGACACTATCGTGGGGAGAACCAATGATCCCGACTTACGCCAAAAACTTGAGCTAATCACCGGGACGAACAATTTCATCCACCCTTATTCTGACCATTCTGGACGAATCATTTTTGCCCGGAAAAACCACCGCAAAAGCACTATCAAATCAGGCGATGCTTTCATTATCGAGTCGGATAGCCCGGCGCAAGCTGGGATTATCCGCACGAGAGACTGCGTGCCAATACTGGGTGAAGTATATGGATTCCTTCTTGGAATCCATATCAGCAACCAGACTGAATTTGGTTATGATTCAAGAAATTTCAAGCAACCCATCACCAAGCGGGTCTTCGTCGAGCTGATTGAATATCACTACGGTATGGATTTGACTAATTGCCAAGTCTACATCGGGCCTTGCATTGCTGGTATCATGAATGATGGCTGTGAATGTTATGGTTATACGGAAAATCACTCTCAACGAGATGGCACTCGACTTCTCCGGCTCATCCAAACCCATCACCCAGATGTCAATCTTGAAGGTCTTTTCTTTTGGAAAGACAACCAAGACAAAATCTATTTCCGGTGGGGTGCATTGATTGTAGAAATTTTACAATCACTAGGTATCCCGCGCAAAAACATCCACACCAATTACAACTACTGCACCCGTTGCAGCAACGGGTGGTGGTCAACTCGGGCGTTCAATCACACGACCGACCCGGGCGAAAAAGCCTTGTTCGCCGAAGTCGGACCCAGCAATCTCGCTTGGATAAATAGGCAATAAAATTGCCCACCTGCACTTTTGCAATTACAAAAGAGCGCTTCGCGCTCTTTTTTGCTGTTAGAATCGTTTTAGTTTATAATATTACTGTCATCAACGTGAACTCGGGTTTGGCGGTAACGCAATCCAATCTATCCCATCTCCTCTTATCGCCAAGCTCAAAATCGCTCGGAGGGCCTTAAAAAAGCCCTCCTCTATTTTTAGTATTCCTGTATATAATATAAGTAGTTACTATTTCTAATTTTTATCTTATGGATAAGCTATCTATTTTTAAGGATAAATCAGTTATCTGGGCGGTGGTATTATTAGTCGTCGTGATAGTCTTTCTTCAATATATCCAATCAAATAGACCGGCTGGAGCTCGGGCCAGTTTTTTCGGAACTTATACAAGCAATGACACTACTGCCCCAATCATTTCTCCAACTGTCCCTTCGATCACTTTCCCGACTAACAACACTATCATCCCCACTCCCATCGATACTTATACCTATAAAAGATGTGGTGCAACCTCCAGAACCGAAGGGCGATGCGTAAGTTATGAATCTACGGTAGACAAACCTGATGAATGCAGCAGCGACTCCGAGTGTTTAGCCGGCGATGGCGGCGGTGGTTCTGATGGTGGTGGATCCGATGGCGGCGGTGGTTCTGATGGTGGTGGCGGTGATACAACACCCCCCGATGCCTACCCTGGCAGATCAGACAATTGCTCATATTGCGGTACTGACGGGAATTGTATCATAAAAAAACGTGATAACAGTTATTGTACTGATTATTGTAGTGATGGCAAAAATGTGTGTAAAAAACCTGTCAGTGGAGCTGGGGATGATCCTGGTGGGTATGCCCCATTTATAGAAACACCGGATATAAATGTCCCTGCACCACAACCCCAAGGATTCTGGGCCCGCCTATGGTACAGTATCTTGTCCTTCTTCGCCCGCTGGTAACAGCTATGATCAGAGAATAAAAAGACCACCGGCCGTTTCAGTCGGTGGCTATAGGAACATTACTTCGACGCACGCAAAATAACCAAGCAAGGTACAACTAATTAGTCATCTTCTTGAGATTCGTCTCGTTCTGTCTTGGAGATTCGGTTTAAGTGATCGATTTCGGCCTGTAAGCCGGGAACATCACCACCAAGAGTAGTAGTGCTACCTCTGGATGGATATGGATCCCAGAAAGGCCCTCGCGGACGACATTGCCGAGGTGGCGCCTTAGGGATTGCTTTTTTATCCATGATCGGATGACTCCTTTTAAGGTACTTTTCTCTTTATTGCAATTTTTCCTGCAAAAATTCTTTTATTTCAGCCGCATTGATTCGGTCTTGGGCCATACTATCGCGATGGCGGATGGTCACAGTTTTGTTGGTCAGCGAGTCGGAATCGATGGTGATACAGAATGGTGTCCCGATTTCGTCTTGCCGGCGGTAGCGCTTCCCGACCGTGCCATCTTCGTCGTACTCCACAAAGAAGCTGGATTTTAATTCTGCGTAAATTTCTTGCGCCATGTTGACTAACTCGGGATCTTTTTTAACTAGCGGTAAAATAGCGGCTTTAATGGGGGCGAGTTTGGGATGGAAACGGAGAACGGTGCGGGTTTCACTCCTTTTTTCCTCCCCTTGATAAGGGGAGGTTAGGTGGGGTGTTACTCCCTCCTCCCCTAACCCCTCCCTGCCTACCGGCAGGCAGGCTCGCGGCAGGAGGGGAGTTTTATTGACCTGCTCTTCGGAGTAAGCATCTACTAAAAATGCTAAGGTGGCTCGATCGACTCCGCCAGAGGGTTCGATAACATAAGGCAAAATTCTATTATTATCTTCATCGGCATATTCCAAATTCTGCCCACTTACTTTTTGGTGTTGCGCCAGATCGTAATCTCCCCGATTGGCGATTCCTTCCAGCTCTGCCCAACCGAATGGAAATTCGTATTCCACATCGCTCACCGCTTTAGCATAATGCGCCAAATCTGCTTTAGGATGGTCGGTTAACCTTAATTTATCTTTATTAATGCCCAGCCCGACATACCAGTTGAATCTGGCTTCCCGCCACTTGGTAAAATCGGCGTCCGCATCTTTGGGATAGCAGAAATATTCCAATTCGAATTGCTCGAACTCGAGGGTTCTGAAAGTAAAATTCCCCGGAGTGATTTCGTTGCGAAAGGCCTTGCCAATCTGGGCAATCCCGAACGGCAGTTTCACCCTGGTCGAATCTAATACATTCTTAAAATTAACAAAAATCCCCTGCGCGGTTTCCGGCCGGAGATATGTAATATTATCCTTGCTTTCTGTGGAGCCGATGTGAGTTTCAAACATTAAATTGAATTGCTTGGATTCAGTAGCCCAATTAGAAGCTTTGCATTCGGGACATTGTTTACCAACCGAATATCTTGCCGCTAATTCCGGGATATTTAACTTTTTGCTAAATTCAACATCTTCGTTACTGTTAGACGCAAGGGAATCCGATTTAAACCTCTTATGGCACTTTTTGCATTCGACTAAGGGATCGGTAAATTCGGTTAGGTGCCCTGAGGCCTCCCACACTTTGGGATTCATTAATATAGCGCTATCTAATCCCACGATGTCGGAGCGCTTCTGCACCATATCTTCCCACCAAATCTTTTTGACATTGTTTTTTAAAAGAACTCCGTAAGGACCATAATCCCAAGTATTGGCAAATCCGCCGTAGATCTCAGAGCTCGGATAAATAATTCCCCGGCGTTTGCAGAGAGCCACAATGTCTTTCATTAAATCATTTTCTTTCATATCGATAGTTCTTTTTTGTCATTCCCGCGTAGCCTCGCCCAGGGCGGGCGTAGGCGGG
>Ga0076293_123_pt1 | contig 18385 bp, 17 predicted proteins | sample RifGroA1_FD_67792 | JGI IMG/M metagenome (GOLD analysis project Ga0076293, IMG submission 67792) | bacterium GW2011_GWA1_44_22
TGAGAAAAAGATTTGTTTAATTCATTAATAACACCGGCTAATCGCCATAAAAATCCTCCCGCCGGTATGGTCTTCGTGCCTTCTTGTTTTTGATTTTTTAGCTCTCTGACCCTAACCGTTCTCTTAACAGTCTCGCCATCTTTTTTGACTGACCTCGCTTCTTCCCTGTATTCATAAAATGGCTCCAGTTCTTCTTTGGCCGCTCTGACTCGGCCGTTCTCATACATTAAAGCCGCAAGCATCATTTCATAAATTTCGGGGCCAGAGCTGGTTTGTTCTGGATAATCTACATCTGCTTTAGCAAATTTTCTCAAAACTTCTGGAGGGATTTTTTTGCGATCGTATCTTTCAGAAGCCAAGTTGACCATAGCGCAGTAAAGGAAATTGGGAGCGATGGTAACTTCTTCATTGGTAACCGGCATTCTGACTCTCTTACCAGGCGTCCAAGTGGCAATTCTGGCTAAACGTTCTGTTTGTTCCGTAGTCGGCAATAAATTAAACTCATCATCAGCAACGATACGGCCATCGTGCTGTGGCTGTCTTTCTAGTGTGGTGTCTTTGCCAGTTACCGCCTCGCCTATTTCTTTGTATTCATAGTAAGTCGCTCCGTCAACTGAAATTTTAGGCTTGGCAATCAGGTCCTGAAACCTGACATCCTTACCTGGAGTTTCATTGTTGATTCTGCCCGTCAAGACAAGCGAGGCCTGCTCTACTAGGCGCGTCTTGCCAGTTCCAGATTCTCCAGAAAGCAGTATTGGCTTTCCACTAAGCGCTGCCATTTCAATCTCTTCAAGAAGTTTGCGTCGTGATGGCGACCAGATAAAATTCTCTTTTCTAAGCTGGGCTGAATAGTTTCTTAAAGTTTCATATTCCACCAAGCCGCCAAGTTCAGGCTTCTCACTAATCAATTCTTCCAACTGTCGGCGAGTGATTTCCAATTGCCTCTGGTTAGTTTCAAATATCAAAATATCAACCTCGTCGGCACCTTCACCTCGTTTGGTAAACATATTCTTGGCCGAAGCATCAAAAGCTGCCCGGGCTTCCTTGATTTGACGGTCTAGTGCCTGATATTTTTCATAATCTCCATTGATTGAGTCTATTTCCTGAAGATGCTCCTGGTTAGCCTTCAAGTAAACAGCTTGGGTTTCTTCGTCTTCGTAAAGTTTTTTAAGAATTGAGACAGTAAGATTAAACCTGGTCTCATCTCCTTTTTTTCGGCCACTAATCAATCCTTTAAGATTTTGAAAAGTAGCCCATAACGACTCGGCTCTTTGTTCTGGCGATAGATACGATAGATCGGTTTTGCTCGGTTTTATATCTGCCAATTTTGTGTTCTGCTCAAGTTGTTTCAAAAACAAACCGACCGGATCTTGTTTAGTCGCTTCTCTGCCTTTTTCTCTGTTTAATTTTAGTTTTTCCATATTTTTTAAATCAAAGGTTCAAAAATCAAAACACAAAGGATCAATGACTGCGGGAGAAAGCACCGCCAAGATTGCCATTCGTCCCGTCAGGAGCCCAGATGCTGACATTCGCACCATCAGCAGCTGCGCGGCCGAAGTTCACGAGCCTGCCACCCGAAGCCCGGCGTAAGGTCCATGTGTATTTGCTTTCTAACAATCTCACGCTGTTGTTTTTGAAATACATTAAAAAGTCATACATAGCTTCAACCGGCAGTTGTCTGGTTAACTGATTAATTTTCAGCTCGGAAAGTTGTTTGGCTGCTTCCTGCCAGTTGTTTGCTAGAATTGCTTGTATACCTGCTTTCTTGGTCTCAAATTCTTCAATCGCTTCTTTGTATGCTTCCGGCAACTCCCGATCCTTGAAAACATCGGTTTTTAGATAGTTGGCCATAATTTCTGTCTGTTGTAAGAAGTCTATGTTTAGTGAATTCGGTATTACATCTTTGCTGACCAATGCCCAGGAAGCCCTGGGGATATCTCTAAGAAAATCTTCATTCTTATACCAAGAACTGCTTTCCTCATAACTATTTAATATCTTGCCTTGATTTTTGGCGGTAAACTCTGGCTGAATAAGTCCGTGCATTTTATGTATATCTAAGGGCGTACCATCGGCAGTTTTATCAACTCGCAAAATTAAGAATTGATTTAGTTCTTTTGCTCTTTCAAGATCTTCTATAGAAAAGGGTATTGGTGGAATGGCTTCGGGGCTGAAACCGAAAGTTGCATTGACTGCCTCGGGGCCTAACATGTCTTTGCCCAATATCTCTTTGGCCTGTTCTGTTAAGACTGCTGTTTTATCTTTTTGTTCTTGAATTTTCTTTTTCTTGGTCAATCCGAGTTTTTCTACTTCGGCTGGTGTGAGTATTCTAAACTTTGCGAACAGTTCTCCTTTTGGCAAAACGATTGGCTGGCTCGCCTCGCTGGAGCTATGGCGAAGCGGGTCAGATTTCTGCAATTGGTTTGGAAGAGTTTCTTTTGGCATTATGGTTTTATCCCGTTAGAGACAGGAAGCGTTTCAATCTATTCTTAAGATAGCGCTTACCTGGCCCTGACTTTAAATACTTTTCTCTTCTGAAGGCATCATTTTGGTTAGAACATGCTTCGTAATATATTAATTCAAATGGTCCTCTACCTTTAGTCGAAATAACTTGATTTCTATTATGTAAATTGAAACGCTTCCGTAGATCATCGGTTGCACCCGTATACAATCGTTTATCTTTTTTACTTTGTATGACATAGGTATAGAACATTTTTGCTGTCTCTAACGGGATGAAATTTTTCTTGGTCTTAGTTTCTTAAACTGCTCTATAATATCTCTGGCTAATATCTGTGGTAGTTGGGAAAATGTTTCAAGTGGTAACGAGGCATCAGCACTAGCTGATTGACCGCCTATTGTGTAGCTTCTGATGCTCATGCCCTTTGTTTTTAATTTTTGGTGCCAGCTTTCGGTTTCATCAAAATCATCTGGGGCACCATCGGATATTTCGGCAGTGTATTGTATTGGCATTTTTTCTTGTGGAATTCTTTTGTTTTTCAATTCTGCCAATTCCCTATCAAAATCAACTCCTATTTTTTCTAGTGTCTTATGTGTAGGTGTACCGCCCTTGGCAAGTTGAGTCAGAGCCGAATAAAAAGCCCATTGCTCTTTTGGCCCCCATTTATCTGTTAAATGGAGCTTCACATCGCCAGTATCCGAAGCCAATGTTACCATGATTTTTATTGGTAGCAAATCAGATTCTCCGCCGTGCTGACGGGTCATATATGACAGTTGCATCAAACTATCTGCAAACAAAAGCCCTACATCGCGCTGTACATCGGCTTTAATGCGACCGGAAGCACCATCGGGCTGGCTCATAGAGCCGGAAAGGTCAAAAGAGAAGTAAATATCAAGACCACCAAAGTCATTCTCTGTTTTCTCAACTAATTCATCTCTTTCAAATCCAGTCGGATTTAGTTCTCTAGATCTGATATCTATTCTTGCGCTAACAGGATCTTCTAGTCGGCTGCCTTCATCCATTCTCACTGGACCTCTGTAATCTAAAGATTCAATCTTTCTTTCTTCTATGATCTTGCGCCACTCATCTTTCATTAAGTCGCTAATTGCTTCATCGCTCTCATTCTTAATTTCTCTGACTCTTTCAAGTGCTCTGAGAAATTCTCTGGCCTGATCCGGAGAACATTCCGCGAGTTCAGAAAATTGCTGTTCTATCAGATCATGACCTGATTTTTCTTTCTTTTTTGAACCGCTACCTTCTTTTTTCTTGAGATCTTTTATCTGTTTTTTGACATCTGATTCTGAAGCCAATTCTTCATCGTTGCCATAATCGCCATCGCCAGTTTCGCCCTCTAATTCTTTTTCTTGCTGTTCTTGATCAACACTTGGATCGCCTGCCGGAGTAGCATCAAGTCTAATCGCTCGTTGGCTTAATTCATCCCAAATCTCCAGCCAAGCATGACCATTTCCAGAGTGTAAAATGGCATTGCCGTTTTCATCTTTTTCTCTGACAGAAAAACCGCTGATATAGCCCCAGTTATTATCTATTTCGGCTAAAGCTCTGGCGCCCAATAAATTAGCCCAATAGCAATTTGACTCCTTTCTTTGCCAGATTCTTTGGAAAACATCCTGGGGACTTTGTTTATAGTATAGGTTAAGTTCATCGCTCGTTGCGTATTTCATGCGATTCCTGATAAGTTTAACCGCCTCTCTTTTTAACTTTAATTTAGGGAGTCTTTTTTTCTTTAATTCCTCCAGCCCATTTTTCAAATCTGGCGGCAAGCTACCAGAGATCTCTGCCTGACTTGGCTCTGATTCTTCGCTTAATCTTTGTTTTCTACTGGCATGAATTTGGTATTTGAACACACCATCAGCGGCGATATTCAAATACCATAGGCCGTCTTGGTTTCTTAGAATCTCAACACTGCCTTCCGTGGCATTGGTCGTTAAACTATCAGGGTCAATGATCCAGTCATAAGGAAGTGGGATAGAAAGAGGGGCTCGTCCTTTAATTTTACCGAAAATAACTCTGGTGCCAAGAACATCAAGACTTTCTGGTCCGGGTTCTTTAAATTCATTTTCAGGTTTCTCCCACTCTAGATTGCTTGGATTAAGCTTGTTAAATCGAATCTGTTTGTAGTAGCCACCATAGAATGGATTGACCGAAAACAGAGCTCTAGTCGGCTCTCCTTCTTTACGCTCACTAGTATCACCGCCTGGTTTTATTTTTTCATCTGCCGGCGGCACATCGGGACTTTCGCCTTGATCCAGCTGGCCTTGCTCACCAGATTCGGTTGGTTCTTCCGAGGGCTCTTTTTGTTCTTGAGCTTTTCTTGTTAGTTCTGCTAGATCGCGACGAGCTAACCATTCCAGGGCAGGCCTTACTTGAGCATCGTAAATCTTTCTTTTTAGATTCCACGAAACATCGGGATTAGCCAATGCTTCAAAAACATTAAGATAGCCGCCCTTGGTTTCCACTCTGGCCATGGGCCTTAAAAGATTGGCCACCTTATTATCCACATCGCCCGTATCAGGAATATCTTTAGTTTTTATGGCTTCTGCGAATTTATTAAGAAATTGATCGGTTAGCGGCAGATCAGTTTGGCTTGGAGATAATTTTGAATTTTTGAGACAACTTTCTACTATTCTACGAAATTCGTTGGGCGGATTATCGGCAATTGGTTTTCTTTCTTTTTCAGACATTTTAGTTGGGAGTCTAGTTTAGCAACTATATTGAAGTTTAGACTAAAGATCAGATGAGTTCAAACTCATTTTCTTTATAAAAACACTAAATGCTAGCAGTAGCACATACGGCTCAAGTGGGACTCTGAAGCGCACTTCTGCCCACGGGCTCATCAGTAATCCAAACTGAATAATCAGCAAAAATAAAAGTACGAGAAATACATTTTTGTTTTTCCACGCTTGCCATAAACCGATACACATCAATATCGTAAGTGCTATTCGCAAAATACTTTCCATAGTAAAAGGAAATTCTTTTATTAGTTTAAGAATAATTCCTGCACTTTTGCCTTTTAATAATAAATCTGCAGTTCGCTCTCCTGAATTAGTAAGGTGCAGATTAAGCGCAATCCCCTTTATGCTACTGGCCAGAAAAAATGGAGTTGTTTTTACAACATGAAACCATGCATACGCAGGAATGTTTGAAAGTATATGCTGTAGCGCGACTTTTTTATGAGCTTGAGTAGTATTAAGTGATGAATTGTCTCGCGTCACCGTATCAACCTCTTTTTCAATGGCCTTAAGTGCCACTGGTGCATCAACATTATTTTGCCACTGATAAAATTTAGCGGCGTTTCCATGCGCTAGATTAAACGCTCCAATGTATGAGACCGTCACGCCATATCCCTGCTGGTAGTTGCGGATTACCCATGGAGCAAGAATCAGAATGAGTCCAGCGAGAAAATATATTCCGTTTCGCCACTGATTTCGCATAGCCATAGGCAAAATTATAATAGGGCTTAATATCGCGATAGGACGCACCAAAATTGCCAGACCGATGATCGCGCCCGCTAGAAAGGCTTTTCTATATGATATTTCTTTTGACGCTAATAAATAGAGCGTCAAAGCAAGTAAAAATGTAAAAAATGTTTCCGTCATGCCTGTAACTGCGTAGTATATCGTTGTCGGCATAAGTACATATACGATTGCGACTAAAGTGCCTAGTCGTGGATTGTCAAATAAAATTATCGCCATACGATATATCGTGTACGCTGTACATCCAACCATTAATATCTGTATAAGCACGACGAGATAAGAAAATTGATCGCCTGCCACTGCCATCGTCACAGCAATCAATAATGGATATCCAGGAGTACGGATAATTTCAGGCACAACTAAATCGCGAGAAAATACTTTGTGTTCAACGATATTTTTCGCCAAAGCCACATATTCGTGCGCATCGGCATGAAACAAGAAAACACCATTATAATCATTAAGAAATGATACAAAAAGCAGTCCGTATAAAATTAGAACACTTAATAAAACTTTCTTTAGTGTTATCTCCATAACGACTTGAAAAAATATCCCAGCGCCACTCCGACAGTTGCGATGCCGTATCGCAAACTTCTGATAAAATTAATGGGATACTTTCAAGCACTTCTCTGCGATACGCACGCATGCCCGTGTGCCATTCGGAAAGATTTTGACCCGAAACAAGATTTTCAAAAATAGTCAGTATGCGATTTGAAATATATTTATATTTTGGCATCCCGCCAGCGAGCGCCTCACGGCGCGTGCGTATACGAGCTCCAAGCATTACATCAAAATATCCTTCTTCTATGAAAGGAATAAAATATTTAATCAGTCGCGGATCATACTGATAATCTGGGTGGAGCATGACAATAATATCTGCGCCTCGTTGGAGCGCCAGATGATAGCATGTCTTTTGGTTTGCCCCATATCCGCTATTTTTTGCATGCTTTTTGTGTATGAGTCCAAGTTTTTGAGCTAATTCTGAAGTCTTATCGCTACTTGAATCATCCACGAGAATAATTTCTTGCACAAATTCGCGCGGAATATCCCGCACAGTTTTCTCCAAGGTTTTTTCCGCGTTATACGCTGGCAATACAACAATTGTTTTCATAACCAGCCAATAGTACCAAAATATCAAAATAATACTAAGCCCGATTATATAAAAACCACTCGTTCAGAGAGGATTTTTATATGACCCGGCCAGTTGAGCCAAAGTACCTAGCAAAGTGCTAAGAGGGGTGCCCTCACTCGCACCAACATTGAATCATCTAGATTGCTCTATCAGACTCGCCTTGACACGACTGATGTTGGGCTCCCTTTATTGTTGTGACCTAAGTTTTGTCCCAACCGACCGAGCCATATTAAGAATACCTCCACGCCAATGTCATGCAACCTTGACTATTCTTCTCGTAGTGTCATACGCGTATAGCCTGGTTTGTGCGATACGAGCTCTTCTGGTTTGAACCAAACCGCAATTTCTGCATTCGCATTTTCAATAGAATCGGATGCGTGAACAAGATTAAACACACCAATCTTTTTTTCATCGGCATACCGATAACTTATATGCGCGTAATCGCCTCTGATTGTCCCGGGCGCCGCTTCAAATGGTTGGGTCGCTCCAATCATTTTGCGGACAATAGTAATTATATCAATGCCTTCAAGAGCAAGCACAACAATCGGTCCGGATGTTAGCATCGCAATCATAAGGTGACGCACATTTTCGCCTCGGCGTCGTGCAAGATCTTCAGTGTAATGCTGTTCGGCGGTGTCTTTTTCAGAAACCAGCATTTTCATCCCAATAATTTTTGCGCCAACGCGTTCAAAGCGCGTGATAATCTCGCCGATGATTCCCCGATCAACAGCGTCGGGTTTAAGTAGTATGAGTGTTCGCTCCAACATAATTATTACGATACCCAAACCATAGCCACACTGCAAGTGCCACATAACAAGCGAGCATTGTTGGTATATCCATTTTTGCTTGCAGTGTTGCGTGTGGCAGCGCTGATGCAGTGCGAATCACCAAAAGCATTAGCGCAGAAATTAGCCACGCAATCTGACCGACAAGAAGTCCTGCGAATGGCAAAATAAGTCCAGCGATGCTTGTAATAAATCCCAAAAGCATCGCGAGTGGCACCAACGGAAGCACGAGAAGATTTACCGGAAGCGTATACACCGCAAAAACGCCAAAAGTAAATAAAATTAGTGGAAGCACCATAATATTGGCAGAAGTTGTTGTGGCAAGTATTGAAACAAGAATTGCCTTAAATTTTTTTGCATGTAGTCTAGAAAATAATTTTTCAAAAAACTGCGAAATAATTGGGGCGAGATACACAATCCCAACAACAGCAAGAAAAGATAATTGAAATCCGACATCCCATCGGATCAAGCGAGGATTATATAATGTCATCAGAGATGCTGAAAGCAATATTGCCGTGCCAGCATGACTTGCACGGCCAAGTTGAATCGCCGTGATTGCAAGCATACCCATAATTGCGGCGCGCACCACCGACGCAGATGCGCCAACCATAAGCGTGAACGCCACAATGCCAATTAAAGTGAGCCAGTATGCGCGCATTCTTCCAAATCGCGCTAGAATCGCGCCTAACACTGCGGCAATTATTGTGATGTTGTATCCGGAAATCGCCAAAATATGACTTGTCCCGGTGCGCGCAAATGCGTCGGTGAGTGATTGCGAAATTGTGCCACGAATTCCATAAATAATTCCGTTCAAAAACGATGCCTCTGTCTCTGGCACAAAACGCGCAAGCGATCCGGCAAGCGCATCGCGCACAAAAGCAAGATTAATTTTTATCCATCGCAAAGTGCGCATAAAAAACGGCATTTCAATCTTATCTATTGGCACATCAAACTTCGGATAAAACATTTGCGCGTGTATGCCGTCTTTTGCGAGATATCCAATATAATCAAAATCACCAGAATTTTTTGGCTGTTGTGGCGTACCTGTTAATTCGTATATTTGTCCGTAGCGAGGTCTCACCTCGCTAGAACCGAGCACCAAAATGCGACCATCTACTGGCCTTATCACTTGAAATCGCCACCGTCCACCCGATTTTGTAAGCTCAAAATCTCCGTCTACGAATCCGGTCATCGTTACGGATTTTTTTGTCCCTGCCAAATCCCAAAGATCTGATGACTGCGACATCACATAATTTGTTCTTATTATTCCTAGCACGATACCAATCAACATCATGCCAATTAAAACTTCGCGTGGACGACGAGACGCCATGAGCACGGAGACAACAAAAGCAATCGCCCAAAGCACCCACGCGTGTATCGCAAAAAACGATGAGATTCCTACGCCAACAAGAAATCCTATGAGAGTTAGTTGCATACCCCCGTCGTTGCAAAGCAATTTGGACAGGTCCAACACGAGCCAGCACGAAACATCAGCGTGCCACACTGACACACTGGCGCATCAGTATTTGATACTGGTGTTGCGGCAATGTTTGGTAGTTGAGCCTGAACTAGGATGGATGCGGGCAGTGGATTTATCGGCAAAGAATCTGTTTTAATCGGACCGAATAATTCTTCCCTATCGTCTTGAGACAAAAATCGCATACCAAGATATCTGAACACATAATCAGCTATGCTTTTTGCGGCCGGTATTTCTGGATTGCTTGTAAATCCTGCTGGTGCAAAGCTTGTGTCTTTGAATTTACGGACCAATGTCTTAAGCGGCACACCAGACTGTAAACACATACTCACCAATGTGGCGACAGTATCTAGCAGTCCGGAAATCGTACTGCCTTCCTTTGCGGCTACCAAAAATAATTCGCCCGGCTGACTATTTGATGGATACAATCCAACTGTTAGATACACTTCGTGTCCGCCAACAGAAAACTTATGTGTAATCGCCGGCCTTTCATCGGGAAGATGTACCCTAGTATATCCGTTTACTTTTTCTACCAAAGAAGGCGTAGATGATGATTCTGTTGTTTCTTTTTTCGTATTTAGTGGTTGAAGGCCCTTTGATCCATCGCGATATATGGCTATCGCCTTTAATCCAAGCCGCCATCCCTCAATAAACACTTCGCGAATATCATCGCGCGTCGCGGAGTTCGGACCCATCGGCAGATATACTTCTTTCTCCTTTGGTCGCTTTAAATGAACAATCAAATACTGCCAAATGCTCTGGCTTTAAATTCGGAGCGCCTTCAATGGTTTCGTGTTCAACTATGTACTCATTAATTTCGCGAATTTGTTCCTGATTATATCCAATCCTCTTTAGCGCAGACTGTATTTGTGCATTTACAAGCTTCAAAACACCGCCACCAACAAGTTTTTTGTATTTAATAAGTGCAAGCTCTGGCTCAATACCAGTGGTGGAACAATCCATCATAAATGCGATTGTGCCAGTCGGAGCAAGCACAGAAACTTGCGCATTGCGGACGCCATGTATTCTTGCAAGCTCGGATGCCTCATGCCACACAACACGACTTGCCGCCTGAAGTGTTCTGTCTCCAATACCAACGGATGTTGCGTGAGCAAAAAGCGAATCCGCTTCCGCGCGATGCATGTCAATTACTTTAAGTTGTGGCTCGCGATTTACTGCAAATCCCTCATATGGACCCTTAATGTCTGCGATTAGTGCCGATGTGCGATACGCTTCGCCGGACATGAGCGAAGTAATCTGTCCGCACATCAAACGGCCCTCATCAGAATCATATGGTAGGCCAAGTGTCATCAATAACGATCCTAAATTTGCATATCCTAGCCCGAGCTGTCTGAACGCGATTGCGTTTTTGGTAATTTTTTCTGTCGGATAGCTTGAGTTGCTAACGAGTATTTCTTGCCCAAGTATTAGTGTGTTTACTGCGTGTCGGAAATGAGTCGTATCAAATGTCCCATCCGGACGAAGAAACTTCACAAGATTTAATGATGCGAGATTGCACGCAGAATTATCCAAATGCATATATTCGGAGCATGGATTTGAAGCATTGATTCGTCCAGTATTTGACGCAGTGTTCCATCTATTAATAGTCGTGTCGTATTGCATACCAGGATCGGCCGAATGCCAAGCGGCGTCCGCAATCCATCCCATGATTTCGCGTGCCCTAACTTTTTCAATTGTTTCTCCTGTCTTTACGGCGCGAAGATCCCACTGGAGATCTTCTTCAACTGCGCGCATAAATTCGTCTGTTACACGCACAGAATTGTTTGCATTTTGATATGGCAAAAGTGTATAGGGAGAAAACAATCCACCATCTAAATCATTTATAATCCCTGATGAAACAAGAATCTTTGAATAGTCTTCTATTATTTTTTTTGAATAAATAAAATCTTTAACATCTGGATGGCTAACTTGCATTACAACCATTTTAGCAGCTCGTCTCGTTTTTCCACCAGATCTAATCGTATTTGCTACTCCATCAGCTCCTTTCATAAATGAAACCGGACCAGATGATGTTCCACCAACGCTCAATGGTTCTTTTGATGATCTTAGTTTTGAAACATCAAGTCCAGATCCCGACCCCATTTTGAAAATCATTCCCTCGTCGCGATACCACTGAAGTATTGATTGCATATCGTCTTCAACGGAAAGGATAAAACACGCAGAACATTGCGGTTTTTCATAAATACCAACATTGAACCACACTGGCGAATTAAATGATGCGTATTGATTGACTAAAAGCCATGTAAGATCTTCGGCGTATCTCTCTGCATCGCCAGCAGATATAAAATATCCCCCAGCGAGTCCCCAACGCGCGACCGTTTGCGCAACGCGATCAATCATTTGGCGCACCGACTGTTCACGCGCTGGCGTATTTAATTGCCCACGGAAATATTTTGAAACAACAATATCCGTAGCCGTCTGACTCCATGTTGAAGGAATCTCTACCTCATGTTGTTCAAAAACAACGCTTCCATCTCCTTTTGTAATTTTCGCATCTCTGCGCTCCCATGTAATTTCATCGTATGGATGACGAGACGCGTCTCCAAATCTTCGCTCCCATGAAAATCCCACTGGCTTCTTTTTTGTTGCAACCGCCACATTTTGAGATTGCTCATTTCGCGCATGATGAACACCATTGCCCGTGCGCTCATGAGATTGATTTATATCTTGTGGCGGTGTGATATCCATGCGTTTAACAGATATCAAGAGAATGCACCTGCCACAGAAGAGTAATCAGAGAAACATAAGTTCTCTGACGGCTCGGGTTGCGGCGGATGAAACCCGATGAGACCTGAAATAATTTCCCTCGTACTCGAGGATAGGTCTCTATTGTAGAGAGACTGGACGATTGGAGCAATGTGGACAAGTAATTGACAAAAGAATGTTTGTATGATAAATATAAACACGGGAGGTTGTCATGGAGACCATCGTAGAGTTCGTGGAGGCCGTAAAAGAGGCTAGAGCTCTTCGGGTTCTAGCAGTAGTAACTGTTGTACTCATCTTCTTGGCGTGCTGACGCTATTCGCCCGTTCCCATACTGTTTGGGGGTGGGCGTTTTTTATTTCATTTTTCTGCGAATAAACGCGGGGATATCAATATCAAAACCATTTCCGTCAGCATCCGCTGGTGGAGTTTCCTGTGTTGATTGTGCGATTGTTTGAGTTGGAGATTGTGCCATGATAAGATCGGGTCGCGTTTGTTGTACTGGACGCGTTGATTCATTTGTCCCGAAAAAATTAATGTCATTTGGTCTCGCCTGATTTTGAAGTGGCGAGCGCGAAGGAGAATATCCAGCAGAAAATCCAGTAGCAATAACCGTAACTTTCACTTCGCCTTTTTTAAGCTCGTTTTCAGTATCATATCCCATGCCAAAAATTACATTCGCATCACGATCAACATGTTGAGTAATGATACTTGCCGCTTCGTTTATTTCCGACATGCTCAAATCATCGCCACCGCGCACATTTAGCAAAACGCCCTTTGCCCCCTCAATTGAAACTTCCAAAAGTGGCGAATTAATTGCTTGTCGCGCCGCCTCAACTGCACGATCTTCTCCAGACGCTACGCCAATTCCCATAAGCGCAGACCCGGAATTTGCCATGATTCGTCTTACATCATTAAAATCCGAATTTATGAGGTCGTTTCTCGTGATAAGATCCGAAACTCCTTGAACGCCTTGGCGAAGTACATCGTCAACAATTCTAAATGCTTCTTTGGCAGGAGTTTTTCTATCAATTATTGAAAGAATTCTGTCATTTGGAATTACAATTACTGAATCTATCTTTTCACGAAGCATTGCAAGACCTTCTTCTGCAATTTTCATTCACCGCCAAGACCTGCGGCAATAAATACCATGTCCGCGCCTTTAAGTGCGGCTTGTATTTCTTCTTTTGTATCAATCGCGGCTTGTCTGCCGATCTCGGGATTCATTCCTGCTCCGAGCCCACGCGTAAGAGATTTACCGATGTGCACCTTTACTGTTGCTGGGCTGTTGTGTAGCGCCTGTGCGTCTGTATTTATTGCGATAAATTCAACGCCGTGAATATTCGCTTCAATCATGCGCGCCAGAGCGCTACTTCCAGAGCCACCAACTCCAACAACTTTTAGTCGCGCGAATGTTTCAAACTGTGGCTTTACCTGTGGCATTGTGTTTGGGGTCTATCATAAATAAAAATGGGGCGCAAATGGCCTTCCATTGGCTGTTTATAATACTGTTGATAACTTGTGTTCTTACGGTAGAAAGTTTTTGAGCCAACGAATTACTGAACCAACGGCTTCTTGGCCACCAGAAAAGACTGGGGAATGAATTCGTTCGGTTTTATCTTGAAGAAAACCCCAAGCAACAAGACCAAGAGCTACCGAATATGCTGGATCGTGCGCGGCATCAAATGCAGTAACTCCAATTGGCTTTGCTTGACGCACTGGGAGACCAAGAGTATCTCGCACAAGAGAAACAAATCCTGGAAGTTTTGACCCACCGCCAGAAAGAATAACTCCTGCAGGAAGTTGCCCGTGTTTTCCCGCTTTTTTAAGCTCATCAACTACAAGGTCAAGAAGTTCTCGTGCTCTTGCGTCAATTACATGGAGCAGTTGTCTTCGTGTAGCGATAAATGGCTCGTCCATATATGATGTCAGATCAATCGTATCTATTTTTCTGCGCCTATCAATTGCTTCATTTACAGATCCGAGTTCAATTTTGATTCGCTCCGCATTTTCTAATGATGTGCGAAGTAAAATAGCAAGATCGTTTGTGATATGACGACTCCCAACCTTCATTACAGCGGCGTGAATTAAATCTGCTTGATCCCATACGGTCAGACTTGCTGTACCTCCTCCGACATCAAGATGCGCAACTCCGAATTCTTTTTGATGTCTATCAAGAGCTACCAGAGATGAGGCTAGTGGTCCGTATACAAATCCTGCGACTCCGACTCCGCAATCCTGTACGCATCGCGCGATATTTTTTAGCGGTCTTGATGCGCCATGCACGATGACAACATCAACTTCAAGTCGCATTCCCTTCATACCAACTGGATCGCGAACTCGTTCTGTTGTGTCAATAATAAATTCCCGTGGAATCACATGGAGGATTTCCCTATTTGGCGGAAGAGACACTACTTGTGCCGTTTGCATAACCCGCGATATGTCGCCTGCGGTAATTTCACCATCCGCTCGTGCAACGGCAATCGTGCCACGAGACATGCGCGTTTCAATGTGTGGGCCGTTTGCGGCAACAAATGCGCGCTTGACTTGTACTCCGGCCATAGCGGATGCCTGGCCAATGGCGTCACGAATACATTCAACAATTTCTTGAATATCAACGATCTCTCCTGATCGCACGGCAAGCGAAGGAACACTTGCGGCGCCTATTATTTCTGGTTGTGTATTAGAAGATACGGACGCGATTGCGACTTTTACTGCTGTATTTCCTATATCTATACCGCAGATCGCGGATTGGTGTGCCATAGTGTTGAAAGAATCTCTTGTTCTTTTTTGTTCATTTTAGCGGCCGCGTGAGCTGATTTTTCATGATCATACCCGGCAAGATGTAGTAACCCATGCACCACAGACCAGGTCATTCTGTCACGAAAAGAAGTTTCATCGCGTCGCGCATACGCACGGACAGCCGACGGGCATAAAACAATGTCGCCCGACGATATTGTACTATAGCGTTTCTGCGGGTTTTTGTGGAGTGGAAAAGCAAGCACATCCGTTGGAGTGTTAATTTTTCTCCATTTTTTATTTAACGCACGAATACCAGCTGGACTCATAAGCACAATTCCGAGTTCAATAATGTCTTTTTGCTCGCCAATTTTAGAAATTACTTTATTGATAATGCGTACAAAAAAAGACTTGGGGAATTCATTAGCCCGTATTTTCCTATGGACAACAACATCAACCCAACTCATACGCCAAGCGCTGATTTTACAATCTCTTGTAAACGCGCTCCAGGAAATCGTCCCTTTGTTTGCGACGAGGCCGCGCCCATGACAGCACCCATATTTTTTACGCCTGACGCGTCAGTTTTTGCGATAACATCTGCTACAATTTTGCGAACATCTTCTTCGCTCATTTGTTCTGGCATATATTTGGAAAGTATTTTTTGCTCCTCTTCTTCTTGCGCGGCAAGTTCCGTTCTACCCGCCTGTTGGTACACAGAGATGCTATCTGCACGCTTTTTCACTTCGCTTGAAATAGCTGAAATAATTTCATCATCGCTAAGCAAAGATTGCATGGCAACATCTTCTTCTTTCGTTGCGCCCGCCTTCATAAGACGAGATCGCTTTTCAAGCTCTCTATTTTGTATAACAGACAAAAGCATCGTTAGCGTGCTACGCGCGACAGAATCGCCAGCTTTCATCGCCGTTTTCATATCATCCTTAATTCTGTCTTTGAGCGTCATGGATTAAAGTTCAATTTCCTGCTTTAGCCGTCGTTTTGCTTCGTGGAATGATTCGTCGGTGTATGTGCCAAGCTTTTCAAGTCGCTTACGAAGCGCGCTTAAATGCATGCCCATAATTGCACGATTTTTTTCCTGTCTATCTGTAAGAGTTTTTACTCTATGCTTTATTGCTTTGCGTTTTAAAAGCACTCCAGATTGCTGGACATAACGAGAAAAGCGCCGCAATAGCGACCCAATTGATTCGTTTGATTTTCGTTGTACATCTACCATAGTATTGCCTCCTTTCTAAAGAAATTTTTTCCCGCCTAATACATGCAAATGAAGATGCGGTACAAGTTTTCCGCCATCTACGCCTTCATTTACAATAATTCTATATCCATTCGTAAGCCCGACATCTTTTGCCACTTGATTGGCAACCATTAATAGCTTCCCTAAGATATTCTCGCCAGCATCACCAATTCCATCGCAATGTTTTGTTGGTACAACAAGCAAATGGACTGGCGCTGAAGGATTGATATCGTGAAAAACTACTATTTCATCCGTGCGAAGCACAAAACTTTTTAAGTTCATCAATAATTTTTTCAAGCGGTATCGTCTCTTGAATTCCACTTTCTAGCTCGCGAAGCATCACGGTGCCCTCAAGTGCTTCTTTTTGCCCAAAAATAAGAGCAAATCGCACGCCAAAACGAGCCGCCATTCTTAGTTGTCCTTTTATCGTATCCTTAGACAATGAATATCGCACTTCAATGCCAGCTTTACGAATTTCCTCAAACAACATTAGCGAACGCTTTTTTGCGGCATCTCCAAGTTGCGACAAGAATACTTTTGGTCGAGCACCAGCTTCAGGGATATGCACCTGCATAGTTTTTAATCTCTCAACAATCATCCCGAGATCAAGCCCCCATCCTGCCGACGGGATTTTAGTTCCACTTATAAATTCTCCCAAACGATCGCTCCGCCCACCTGTGATTATCGGCGCAGATTCGGGACTTGTTTGAGCACCATCTGTCTGTTCGGCGTCATAAACAAAATGCCAAACTGTATGCGTTGTAGCATCCGGCGAATTAAATCCCGAATGTATTGTCGGCAAAAGAGTGTGATCAATTATGTATGGCACATGGCCCTCGTCTAGGAATTCCAGCAATCGCTTAAAGTGAAGTCGCGAGGAATCAGACAAATGCTCAACCGCTTGTGGCGCACGCCCTGCAAGCTCGGAGTTTTCAGTAGCCAATATTTCAAGAGCGCGAAATGGATGTATTTTTAACGCCGCCTGCACGCGCGCGCCAGCTGTTCTTGCGTGATGGCGAAGAAATTCTTTGAGCACTTTTATGTACGCCGTACGGCTTTGTGTGTCGCCTATCGTGTTTATCCGCACGGTAAACTGGCCGATATTCATTGATTCTAAAATCCGACATCCAAGAAATAGTAATTCTGCATCAACAGCTTCGGTTTGATCTCCTATCGTATGCACCGCTAGTCGCCACTGCATTTTCGGCTTGTGATCTCCAGGAATTATCACTGGCGCCGATGTAAATAATTTTACCGGACTGGAAAGCGCCTGCATGTTGTGCTGAAAATATGCACGCATAAGCGAAGCTGAAAGATCTGCACGAAATGCTAAGTTTTGCCCGTGCGACCGCGCAGATATTATTCGTTTTGCAGCATCATTATCGTTGCCTGCCGCACGCACAAAAAGATCTGCAGATTCGGCCGGTGCCAAATCTATCCTCTGAAAACTATAATCGGCCAGAAGATTATTAATTTTTTTCCAAACAAAATGCCAATACGACTGATCTTCGGGAATTAAATCAAAAAGTCCATCTGGAAGTGCCGTTGATAATGCTTTTTTCTTTGATGCCATATTTATTAATTAACCGGCGGATACTCTACGCGAGGAATAAAATTTATACGATCCAATGGCCATAGTCGCAACCACGCAAGACCCGCAAAAGCAGATTTATTCACTGGCCCAAATACTCTGCTGTCTGAACTGTGCTCACGATTGTCTCCAAGGAGAAAATACTTTCCATCATCAATTGTTATCACTCTGCCGCAATACGAACTATTGCTTGCACATAGTGTTAGATTTTCCTCTGGCAAATACCAGGATTCAAATAATATAAAACCATTTGGATACCTATCATTAAAGATGGTTATCTTATTGTCGCCCACTAAAACTCGTTCGCCAGGAAGCCCAACTATTCTTTTAATAAAATACTCTTTCGGATCGGTCGGACTTTTAAAAATAACAACATCACCTCTCTGCGGACGGCCAAGCGCATATGTCCATTTATCTACTAAAATATACTCTCTGTCGTGAAAATTCGGCACCATACTGGAGCCGCTCACGAAAAACGGCTGAATAATAAAATAACGAACCGGCAATATAATTACGAGAGAAACAAGCACAACCTTGGCAACTTCTAGCAAAAAACTGATAATACCTTGTTTTAAATTATTCATAAGATAGCACACAATACTCTATTTTTTTGATGATTTCAAGTGCATCAATAAAGCTCCGCAGAAGAATGCGCCTTTATCTCTACGCCTCTATTTGATCATTCTTGTATGATCCCACTGCCAGCCCGATAGAGCTAAAAGCGCATTCTTCTGCCTCGCTT
>Ga0076293_107_pt1 | contig 11446 bp, 10 predicted proteins | sample RifGroA1_FD_67792 | JGI IMG/M metagenome (GOLD analysis project Ga0076293, IMG submission 67792) | bacterium GW2011_GWA1_44_22
CCACAAACCATAAAACCTCGTCAACGCACGAGGTTTTCTTATATAATAGTGACATGTTAGTGGCGCCACATTTTTTAATAGGGACAGCCATAGCTGTCTACGCTCCAGAAGCGGGGCCAGCGGCTTTAGCTGCAATTACTAGTCATTTTGTGCTGGACTCGATTCCACATCGGGATACGATTGGAACGACCCATATTAATTTAGGCAATATCGTGATGGAGATATTTGATATTACCATCACCGCGCTTATATTTTGGTGGATTGTCCCTGCCCACTTGCGCGGCTATGCTTTGCTGGTGGGGGGAGCGGCAATTTTACCCGATCTATTGGCCATACCGTCTTGGTTCTGGCCCCAATTATACCGTTTGCCTGTTATTAACCAATTACATTCGTGGCATGTTGACTATTTACAGGACAGAAACGGATCACTTAATTGGTTTTGGGGGTTATTACCGCAAGTGCTAATTATTTTGGCAGTAATCTGGCTAATCAAGTTTTAACAAAACCCCGTTAGTACGGGGTTTTGTTAATGTTATTGAATTTTTGTGTATAAAATTACTTTTTGGGCATGAAGATCTCGTAGAGCCCGAAGATAACATAGATGATACCGAGAACCACGGCCAGAGTGAAAGCCCAATCCCGGTTAACAAAGACCAGAATCAGGTCCACAATACCGATAAGTAGATAAAGATACGGCATACGCCTCTCCTTTCTATTTAACTTTATGACCCCTATTGTCAAACTAACTCTATTATAACGGTTAATTTAAGGTCGTGCCGATGAAGTCGGGGTGGCCTTGCAGAAAATCTCGACCAGAAGTGGGTTTCTTGCCTTCGATTTGGATATTTAAAAGCTTGACACTATTTTGGGGGGTAGCAACGGCGGGGAATTTATCGGCGGTAAGCCCAACTGCGCCGATGGGTTGTCCGGTAGATGGCACAATTTCCGCACCCAATATTTTTAAACGTTGGTCATGCCAAAATGTGTAGGCGGTGGGCCACGGCTGATAAGCGCGGACTTGGCGATCAATCACATCGGCCGATTTTTGCCAATCGATTTTCCCATCTTCTTTATGAATAATTTTTACATAAGTAGCTTGGGCATCGTCTTGGGGGGCGGGCTGGATTTCGCCTTGCAAATAGGGGATTAAAAATTGATTTAATAACTCCGCTCCAATGTGAGCTAATTTTTGCGTGAGGCTGGCGGTGGTGTCAGTCGGACTAATATTAATAGGTTGGCTTTTGGCGATAATCGGCCCTTCGTCCATTGCCAGCACTAATTTCATTAAAGTTACGCCAGTAACATCATCGCCGTTCAAAATACTTGCGGTTATCGGAGAAGCTCCTCGATATTGGGGCAGGAGAGAAGCGTGTACATTGACCACGCTTGCTGCCGGTATGTCTAAAATATCTTGCGGCAAGATTTTACCGTAAGCTGCGACCACCATCACATCCGGGTCAATGTCTTTTAGTCGAGCGATTAGCTCCGCATTGTTTTTTATTTTATCCGGCGTTAATACGGTTAAATTATGCTGTTCGGCAAATCGCTTGACTGAGCTGGGTTGGGAAATGCCGCCGCGACCTACCGGCTTGTCCGGTTGGGTGACGACTGCGACCACATTAATAGTTGGATGATCGATGAGGGCTTGCAAAGACGGCACCGCAAACTCCGGTGTTCCCATAAAGATCAATTTGTATTTTTGGGCTGTCTCCATCCCGCATTTACATTGAGTAAGTATAGGCTTCGTCTAAATTGTTCAAGCGATCGATAAACAAAACGCCGTCGAGATGGTCTGCTTCATGTTGGATAATTCTGGCCTCTAATCCGGTAGTCGCAAATTCAATTATTTTCCCATTGATGCCTAAAGCACGCACGGTGATTTTTTCGTTGCGTTTGATTCGGCCAAAGACATTGGGGACTGATAAACAACCCTCCTCATCAGCAATTAGTTTCTTGGATACCTTTGTAATCTCCGGGTTGATTAAAATAGTAAGCGGGATATTAGGGGTAGCGTCCATAGAATCCTTGGGTTTAATATATTCATAAACAAAAACGCGTTTCAAGGCGCCAATTTGCGGGGCCGAAAGTCCGACGCCACCGCTACAGCGCAAAGTCTCCACTAAATCTTTAACCAACCGCATTACCGCTTTATCTAATTTCTTAACCGGCTGGGACTTTTCCCGCAGTTTCTTGCTGTTGTAGGTGAGTATTTTCTTGACCATAGTTCAAGTTTAGCATATCAGCATATCAGCAGGTCAGCAGGTCAGAAAATCCCCTCCTGCCAGAGGAGGGGTGGGGGGAGGAGGGAGTATTTTTTAACTCTTATTAAGGAGAGGAGAGCGGTGCCCCGTACAATTCAATATATATCCAGAGAGGATAAATATCATATTCTGGATGAGACTGAATTGTGCTGGGGGTGGAGTTATCCAGTTTTATGCTATTATAAGGTATTCTTTGACAAATAGAAAATCACCCTAAGGAGGTGAGGTATTGATGGAACTGTTCGGTTATATTAACCTATCGCTCGTAGCTGTGTTTTGGATCTGCGACATAGTGCGGAGCATGCGCGAGAAGGACATCGCATATTTAATATTCCATGCTGTGATTCTCATAGCCATTGTGGCCTGTTTCTATGACCCGGCAGGATTTATAAAGGGCGCTAACTTTGGCATAGCCATGGCGGGCGGATATCCCTACACACCTTAAAGGAGGTGAAGCTATGATATCTAGTCTTCAGGGAGCCCTTATAATGGGTGGTATCTGCATGGTTTGCGGAGTGTTGGGTTTAATCCTTGAGCACTTCGAAGGCGGAAGAGCAGGACGACCGTTGGGGTATTCTATGATTATCGGAGGAATTATTCTGATAAGCGGTGAATACTTCGGTGTCTGGCATTATCTTTTCAGCTGGACGATGGCAATCTAATGCTTCCATGCTACATAGTGTGTTCTTTATAGATAGCCGGATGATCTCCGGCTTTTTTGTTAACCTCTTCAACGGCTCATCCCTATGAGCCGTTGCGGTTAAATTAGATTTTTTTTGGGGTCTGCCCATTGGCGGATATTTTAATTTTTAAAACCCCATTGAGCAAATTGCGTAATCTGGTAGAAAAATTATTGCAGCGAAGCTGTTGTTTGAGGCCGATGTGTTATCGGCCGAGTTCAGCGAAAGCCAGAAAGATAATTTTTCTTTGCAGATAGTAATTTGTGAATGGGCCCGCCTTTGGGTACCACCCGTTTGGCGGCGCAAATGGGTGGTGAAGAAATATTTGGATACTTTTCTAGAAAAGTAGCAGATAAATTTAAAGGTTAGGGATTAATACACCCCTCTCACTCTCCCCTCGGCAAGGGGAGAAATTATATATAAGAAGTTAAGAGGATTTTCCTTTTAATTCATTCTTCACTTTCCACCAAAACAACTTCCCGGGATTATCTATTTTACTATCTTTAATTTCAGCTAAAATTTGCCGGACTTCCTTAACTCCCAGCCGCTTAAAAAATCCTAAGTAGAAACTAAATGAACCCGGCCCCTTTTTGGCAGTTTCGCCGAACAAGGTTCTTGTCTCATCAACCAAAAGATGCAACTCGGAATGAAGATGGGGGTTACGGGGGCGGGTCTGGTATCGGCCTAAATTGGCCTTGATGTCGTCCACCCTGTTAGAGATAGGAAGCGCTTGCGCTTCCGTAGTTTAAGTATAAATTAGTCATAAGCTTGATGTTTCCTTTATATATTAAATCAATCTGAGAAGGCAACGGTTATCTCTAACGGGGTCCATAGGTTTATCTTACCAGAGGCCTTGTTTAACCCCGTCATTCTGGGGAGTCCCTGGGACAACTCCCTGCCTACCGGCAAGGCAGGCAGAATCGTATATAAGATTCTGGATGCGTCAGCCACAGGCTGATTTACCAGAATGACGACAAGAAGAGGAGATTTTTAGGGCAGTCAGAGCTTATTATTGACTTATAAGGCATTTTTTATTAAAATAATGTTGCGTTGTTTTTAGGGATTTGTTACTATAACCAACGTGGGGTTAACCCATATATATAGATAAGTAATTGCGTTTGGACAAGCTGATCAAAATTTATTCCTGCCAACAGAATAAACTTAGCATAGCTTTAGATTTAGCCCGATTACCCTAATTTCAACCCCATAAACTTTTTTAAACAAGTAAGGGTTGAATGCCCTTATTTTTAATTTTCGCTCGCGAAAATTAATCCTCCGTAGCGATATCTGTATCGCAAGAGACAAATGATCTATTTGCGATGAGATTGAGCGAAGGACGGGTAACACCTTGTTACCATTGTGCAGAAATCAATCCCGCGGAATCCAATCTATATCAGAAGAGGCAAATGACCTATTTCTGGAAAGATTGAGCGCAGGACGGGTAACACCTTGTTATTGCGACCCAGAAATTAATCCCCCGACATAGTCCGCCATCTTGTCCGGCGTAGCTCATGCGAAGACGGAAGCCAAGGCGACGGCGGAAGCATCTCACATTTTTAAAAATATTATTTACCTGCTGAAATTCTAACCTGCTGAAACTCTGACCCGCTAAAATTTTTCATATTAGATTTGCCCATTGATAATTAGTTAAAGATTCCACAAAAAAATTAATGTCCTTGGTTTCTTGTAACTACCGATTAAGACTAAATTCTTAAGGATGAAGCAAGTTACGTAAGGGCTGTCGGTGGATGCCTTGGGAGAAGTAGACGATGAAGGACGTAGCAGGCTGCGATAAGCCTCGGGTAGGTGCCAAGCAACCTTTAATCCGGGGATTTCCGAATGGGGTAACCCCCCCTCACTAATTTTTGTGCGCAATGCATAATTAGAATCGACTAAGAGATTTTAGTTGGTTTTGTCACAGTCAAGTATTGCGTGTGAAAATTAGTGAGGGGACTGCGATATTGAATATATAGATTTCGCAGAGATAACCACGTGAACTGAAACATCTTAGTAACGTGAGGAAAATAGAAAAATATTTTATTCCCTTAGTAGTGGCGAGCGAAAAGGGAAGAGTCTAAACTTTCGTTGTGTTAAAGCCTACTGGCCTTGCAGCGAGAGGGTTATAAGAGATTGCATCTTGAACAGTAGATCAAGTCAGAAGTCAAAAATTATTTTCTTAGCCGAAAGTCTCTGGAAAGAGCTACCATAGCGAGTGACAGTCTCGTAGGCGAAAAGAAAATAACTTCGAGCAGTTTTCTTAAGTACGGCGGGACCCGTGAAATCCTGTCGGAAATTGCCAGGACCATCTGGTAAGACTAAATACTACTTCTCACCGATAGTGAACTAGTACCGTGAGGGAAAGGTGAAAAGTCCCCCGAGAGGGGAGTGAAATAGTACCTGAAACTGACAGCCCGTATAAAAGTCGGAGCCCCTCACTAATTTTGAGGTGATCTATTTTTTGTAGTCCGTGTATTAAAAAGCATGGGATAACATTAAAATGATTACGCCAGAATTAGTGAGGGGTGACGGCGTGCCTTTTGTAGAATGAGCCGACGAGTTAATCTCAACAGCGAGGCTAAGCTTTTAAGAAAGCGGAGCCGTAGCGAAAGCGAGTGTGAATAGCGCGACTTAGTTGTTGGGATTAGACCCGAAACCGGGTGATCTAATTATGGTCAGGCTGAAGCTGCCCTAATAAGCAGTGGAGGGCCGCACCCACTTACGTTGAAAAGTGAGGGGATGAACTGTGATTAGCGGAGAAATTCCAATCGAACCCGGAGATAGCTGGTTCTCTTCGAAATATATTTAGGTATAGCCTCGTGTGTTCGTTGAAGTGGTAGAGCTACTGAATGGATTCGGGCGGGAAACCGTACCGCGTCCAATTAAACTCCGAATACTTCATACTCAATAACACGGGAGTCAGTCTGTGACGGCTAAGCGCCATGGTCGAGAGGGGAAAAACCCAGACCACCAATTAAGGTCCCTAAATTCTAGCTAAGTGTTAAAGGAAGTGGAGATACATAAACAACCAGGAGGTTGGCTTAGAAGCAGCCACCCTTTAAAGAAAGCGTAACAGCTCACTGGTCGACGTATTTCCGCGCCGAAAATTTATCGGGGCTCAAGCTAGGTACCGAAGTTGTGGCTGCCGCTGCTTTGCAGCGGTGGAGTAGAAGAGCGTTCTGTTCGGCGGTGAAGCCTGACCGTGAGGTCTGGTGGAGCGGACAGAAGTGAGAATGTCGGCACGAGTAACGTAACAACGCAGGTGAAAAACCTGCGCGCCGAAAACCTAAGGTTTCCTGGGCTATGTTAATCATCTCAGGGTTAGTCGGTCCTAAGGCGAGGCCGTAAGGCGTAGTCGATGGACAACAGGTTAATATTCCTGTACTACTGTTGATTCGTCCCAAACTTTGTGCGTTCTACGCCGGAAAGGTTATCCCTCACTTTCTCGAACTGATTATTTTGTTAAAAATTATTTACTCAGGTAAGTAGTTTATCAAAAGATTGAAATTGGTTTTAGAAAGTGAGGGACAAACGTCTGGTTGCAGATGCATTAAGTTTAGCTAAGGGGTGACGCGGTTTGGTAGATTGAGCGAGTATAGGTTTGCTCGTCTAAACTTTTAGTAGGATCTCTTTGGCAAATCCGGGAGATCGGTCTGGCGTAAGCTGGGCAACTGCGAGAAGTGATAGAAAGCGTTTCGGCTTGCCGGAATGCAATTTGATTGATCTAAACTGACCGGAAAACCCTCTCTGCGAGAATTAATGGTATCCGTACCACAAACCGACACGGGTAGGTAGGTCGAGTAGACTAAGGCGATCGAGACAACCCTCTTTAAGGAACTCGGCAAAAAAGCGTCCGTAACTTCGGGATAAGGACTGCCAGCCAGATTTTATTTATTAAGGTTTGGTTGGCCTCAGCGAAAGATTTTCATGCGACTGTTTAGCAAAAACTTAGGTCTCTGCTAACTCGAAAGAGGATGTATAGGGACTGATGCTTGCCCAATGCCAGAAGGTCACGTAGATTGGTTATTCAGATTTATCTGGAAAAGCTGAAACATTAAGCCCTGGTGAATGGCGGCCGTAACTATAACGGTCCTAAGGTAGGAAAGAAAGCTGCCTTAGTAAAACTTGGCTATATGCTGGAAACTCTGTGTATCTCACAATACTAATTTCTTTGTCATTCTCGACTAAATTGTCTTTCTGATAATTTACTATTCGAGAATCCAAGATAAATAAGTGACAATTTGTGAGTGCAGACAATCAGCAGGAAACCACGTATGTTGAGTAGTGGATAGGATAAACAATGTTTGTTGACGATATGCCTCATCTTGTTAGTCCCGGACTCTTAATCCGGTAAACGACAGGGTGTTGAAGACATAGCAATAAACATTGCCTACTCACAGGGCGATTCTTCCTAGGAGAATCGCCTCTACTACTCAACATATGTTGGGATCCTCAGAGACTACACGCCAAGCCAATTTCTTTTGCCGAAGAAATTGGAAGATATAGTCCGATCTGCATGGCGACATGCAGCCTTGTAAAAGGTTCTGCCAACAGGCAGAAAACAACAATAAGCGAAATTCCTTGTCGGGTAAGGCAATCGGAAACTTGCCCGAATATCGTGGTAACGCGATATTAGTAAACTGTCTAATATCGGTGAAGGCTAAATCTGGTTCTCTGCCGATGAATCAGGTATGCTAATACCGAGGGAACATATAGTAATTTCTAGATGACCCGTAACGACTGAGCCGAAAGGCGAGTTCTGCTTAAAATAATTAAGTGGAAAATACGACAGCTCTTGTTCACAAAAAAATAAATTATGGAGTTAGAATCATACATTGCAGGGTTTACCGATGGCGAAGGGACCTTTTCGGTTTCTTTCAATTATCGAGCAAAGTTCAAAACTAAAGTGGAAGTTCGCCCCAGTTTTTCAATTTCTCAACATAAGAGAAATAAAAAAATTCTGGAGCAGATTAGAGAATATTTTGGTGTCGGGGGATTGCGTTTTTCCAAGCGCGACCAAAATTACAAATATGAGGTCAGGTCAATCAACGATCTGGTTTCTAAAATTGTTCCTCATTTTCGCAAATATCCTCTAAAGACTTCCAAACAAAAAGATTTTGAGATCTTTGCCAAGATTTGTCAGTTGGTAAATGCTAATCAGCATCTCAATCCTAAATCTCTCAAAGAGATCATTGATTGGGCATACCAAATGAACGCCAGTGGTAAACGCCGCTATAGCAAATCAGAACTCCTACGGTTTATGACAAGATGAAGATATAGTCTGATCCATCGCGAAAGCGATTTGGCACAAAGAAGTTCCGACCCGCACGAATAGCATAACGATATGAAAACTGTCTCAAAGAGGGGCTCGGTGAAACTACATTGCCGGTGAAGATGCCGGCTATGCGCAGCAAGACAAAAAGACCCCGTGGAGCTTTACTACATCCTGATACTGAATTAAGTTTTAGTTTGTGTAGGATAGGTGGGAGACTTAGAAGCCTGGGCGTTAGCCTGGGTGGAGTCAACGTTGAAATACCACCCTAATTATTTCTTAATTCTAACCTTTGCCGTAATCCGGTATGGGGACAGTGTTTGGTGGGTAGTTTAACTGGGGCGGTTGCCTCCCAAAAAGTAACGGAGGCGTTCAAAGGTTCCCTAGCATCGAATGGAAACCGATGTGATAGCGCAATAGCATATGGGAGCTTAACTGCGAGACTTACAAGTCCAGCAGATACGAAAGTAGGATATAGTGATCCGACGGTTGCACATGGGTGCGCCGAAGCTCAACGAATAAAAGTTACCCCGGGGATAACAGGCTTATCAGGTCCAAGAGTCCACATCGACGACCTGGTTTGGCACCTTAACCTATAAGGTTTCGGGGTGCTACAGAAGTAATTCTGTACCTAAATAAATTTGGCTTATAACGGTGAAATCCAACTGTTCACTTCAAGTGGTAAAATGATAGTGTGAACAAGGACAATACCGCGGGAAGTCTATCATTAGTTCAACACGAAATTTTAGTGGGGAGTTTACTTGGCGATGGCACGCTTCGTAAACAAGGCACAAGAATAAATGCTTTGTTAGAAGTTAATCATTCATTCAAGTATCGAGAGTATGTAGATTGGAAGCATAATAACTTTCAAGAATATGTGCTGACTCCACCTAAAGCCCGACGAGGCAAAGGGCCACGTGTTGCCTATCGATTCACTACTCAAAGCATCCCTGTTTTTACCAGTTACTATAATTGGTTTTATAAAAATAGGGAAAAGAGAGTGCCAAAAGATCTCAAACTTAGCCCCATTTCTTTAGCCGTATGGTTTATGGATGATGGAACTAAAATTAGATCAGCTTTTTATCTGAATACTCAAGAGTTCACTATGCAGGAACAAAAATTTCTGCAGAGATTACTGCTTGATGAATTCGGAATAGAAAGCACATTGAATCGAGATAAAAAGTATTGGAGAATACGGATTAGTACCGAAAGCACTAAAAAGATGCTCCAGATTGTAAAGCCGTATATACTTCCATGCTTTAGGTATAAACTAGGGTATGACCCTGTAACGACTGACCCGAAAGGGGAGGCTCTACTGATTTAGTAGGGCAATACGCCAACGCCTACAATCTCAACTCAGGATATGGTTATACAACCTAAGTCCCTGGTGTAGGATGAAGATATAGTCTATGCCATTAGTAATAATGGAACATCATACGATGTCGGCCCGTCGCATCCTGGAGGGGAAGCACCTTCCAAGGGTTTGGCTGTTCGCCAATTAAAGCGGCACGCGAGCTGGGTTCAGAACGTAAATTACATTGCGTTCTACGGTAGAAATACCGTATAATAAATGTGGCTGTATCGGTGAAACCCTATCTTTCCAACCGAACGGAAAGAGGGCAATACCGAGGGAAGAATAAGATTATGTCAGAAAAACTTCTTGCGTATATTGCAGGTTTCTTGGATGGGGACGGTTGTATTATGGCTCAATTAGTCAAGCGTCCCGGATATATTTATGGCTTTCAAATCAGAGTGAGCATAGTGTTTTACCAGAAAACTAATCACAAAGATTTTCTGGTTTGGCTCCAAAATAAATTCAAAGTCGGATATATCAGGGATCGTAATGACGGGATGACAGAATATACCATTGTCAGTCCCGAGTCAGTTCAGCAAGTGCTCATAAAACTTTTGCCTTATTTGCGATTAAAACGCAAATTGGCGGAGAAAGTTTTGACACTATGCCGAATCAACCTAACCAACAAAAAACCTATTTCTGCCAGAGAGTTCTTAAGAAGAGCTCGATTGGTGGATGAAACTGCTTTATACAATTATTCAAAGAAACGCACAACGACCAGTAAAACTGTTAAAGTTTTTCTTCGACAAAATAATCTCATTCCCCGTAACGACTGATTCAAAATTGCTTGGCAAGAGCAATGAGATGAGATGGTTTCTGTCAAATGACAGATGCTATCACACGCCACCGCCTCCTGCAATAGTTGTGTTGCAAAGGATGAAGATATAGTCTATGCCATTAGTAATAATGGAATCACATGCGTGAGACAGTTCGGTCTCTATCTGCTGTGCATGTAGGAAATTTGAGGATAGTCACTTCTAGTACGAGAGGACCGAAGTGAACGAACCGCTGGTGTACCAGTTGTTTTACCAAAAGCACCGCTGGGTAGCTATGTTCGGACAGGATAAGCGCTGAAAGCATCTAAGTGCGAAGCCCCATCCAAAACAGATTTCCAGTCCGTAAGGATAAAGGACCCAAGTAGACCACTTGGTTGATAGGCAACAAGTGTAAGCCCAGTAATGGGTTGAGCTGAGTTGTACTAATAGTCCAATTACTTGACTCTCATCCGTAAGGATTTTACCTTGATCGGTAATTACTTTAAACCAAGGCATTAAAATTTTTTGTGGTAAGATAGAATAGTTAGTAAATAAATTGCGCTATGCATAAAAAAGATCATAAGCACAAGTTTCCCATGCTCAAAACCTTTATTGTTTTGTTGCGGGCATTGGGGTGGTTGGTTCTGGTCGGCGGATTAGCGGGTGCTATCGAAGCCATGATCGCGCCAGAGTTGATTGACCAACTGGGATTGCTTAATATTTATCATTCTGCTTGGCTGTTGGCATTAGTTATTCTGATTGGAGCAGTAGTTTATGCCATGATTTTCTTTGCCTTAGCCGAAGCCATTGGTGCTTTTCTGTCAGTAGAAGGCAATATGCGCAAACTCCGTGAACTATTAGATAAGAAATAGTCGTCACAAGTATCAAGTATCAGGTATCAAGTTCCTCCCCTGCCAAGGGGAGGTTAGGAGGGGATTGTATAAATAGGATTTTTATTCCCCGAGCGAAGTCGAGGGGTTACATTGATTAAACGAGTATATTGTCCTGGTGTCCGAAGCGAGATGGAAACACCCGTTCCCATCCCGAACACGGCAGTTAAGCATCTCAGCGCCGATGATAGTTGCCCTTTGTGGGTCGCAAAAGTAGGTCGATGCCAGGACAATGTA
>Ga0076293_112_pt1 | contig 10660 bp, 7 predicted proteins | sample RifGroA1_FD_67792 | JGI IMG/M metagenome (GOLD analysis project Ga0076293, IMG submission 67792) | bacterium GW2011_GWA1_44_22
TCCACCCAGGGGAGCCACATAGAAGCTAACCGTTGCTTTTTATTGGCATTAGCGTATAGTACCAGAGCTATGAGGAATTTTGATCAACGGGGAGGCAGTCGCGGGGGGTTCAAATCTGGTGGAAGCCGGGGTTTTGGCCGGCTTAAGTTTGGCGGCGACAGAGATCGGCGCGGTGGCGATCGTGATCGCGGGCCAGTAACTATGCATAAAGCTGTCTGTGCTACTTGTGGCGAAAGCTGTGAAGTACCTTTTCGTCCCTCGGGCGACAAGCCGGTTTATTGTAGTGGTTGTTTCAGGGCTGCTCAAGATGGCGGCGAACGCGGCGACAGAGCTCCCAGAAAAGAGTTTGGTCGACCTAGCTTTACCAAGAGCCCGGATTATCGGAACAGTGGTGGTAGTGACAACAAGCGTGAATTCGAGACCATTAATACTAAATTAGACAAGTTAACTACTTCTATCAATAGATTGGTCGATGTTCTGGCAGACAACAAATCCGGTATTAATGCCGAAAATAAGTCAGAAAAAGTTGTGAAAAAACCATCAGCCAAAAAACCCACCGCAGTTAGGAAATCAATCAAGCAGCCCAAGAAAAGTTAATCTAAATAGTTTCCTGATAAAAATTGGCATCGATTTTTGATGAATGTCCGGCTTTGTTATACTAAAAGTGTTCGGCTGGCTTAAGCTCTCTGGGAAGTTGCCCGAAATTTCATAAATAATGAGCTGCAAATAGCAGAAGCTTAAGTTAGGCTCGAACTTGGCTCTCACCAACCTTTGGTGAGAGCTTTTTCTAGGCAAAATTGACTTTTTCTGGGGATAGTATAAGATAATCCCGATTGCGGGTTTCTTGTGTGTAAGTTATCTGGATAGTAGCAATTTGCTTAATACCGAGTAACTTTCCAAGAAAGAGATCGTCCGCTGGGTATATTAAGTTAATAAATTGCTAACTATGGAAAAGAAATTATTTGTTGGCAACTTGCCTTGGTCGATGACTGAGGAAAGCTTGCAACAATTGTTTGCCGAGGCTGGTACAGTAGAATCTGCCACTATCATTATGGACAAGATGTCGAATCGGTCCAAGGGATTCGGTTTCGTCGAGATGTCTACCGAAGAAGAAGCTAAAGCAGCCATTGATACTTTGAATGGCAAAGAAGTTGAAGGTCGCAACATTACTGTCAATGAAGCTCGGCCAAAGGAAAATAGCTAATCAACTTGAGATTACGAAAATTAAAAGCAGCCAGAGATGGCTGCTTTTAAGATTTGTATTTACATTATCCGTTCTTCCCGCATAATTTAAGTATCATATTAATTAATCTTGGGGGCCAAATGGCAAAAAAGAAAAAGGGGAAGAAAAAGTAAGTTTTCCGGATTAATTTCGTAGGGCGCGAACAGTTGTTCGCGCCCTTTCCTATTAGACAAAACCTGATTAATTTGCTAACATAGCAGGCGACGACGCGGGGTAGAGCAGTCTGGTCAGCTCGTCGGGCTCATAACCCGAAGGCCGTTGGTTCGAATCCAACCCCCGCTACCAGAAAAATGCTATTCATGGGATGAATGGTATTTTTCTGGTAGCGGGGGTTGGATTCGAACCAAAAGAAAGGGGTCGGGGAAACATTTGGTTCCCCGTTCGGGGTGACTGAAATCTTGCCTTTTGGCAAATTTCAGACAAGAGGGCGGAAGCCCTATTGAACGGAGACAAAGCGAATAGCTTTGTTGAGTATGGTTCCATATCCAACCCCCGCTACCACGTCGGAACGGCCTCCGCTTCAGCAGTTTTGCCAATGGAATTAGCAAACCTTACCGCTCCGTTGTCCCGTCCCCTAAGAACTTTTTTAATCGGAATTGATGAACATTAAATTGAGGATATGAAAAAAGCCCTGTCAATATTGACAGGGCTTTATTATATCTGCGCAGGTGTACCTACGCCAATGTACAAAGTGGTGGCTGGGATGGGAGTTGAACCCACGACCGACGGGTTATGAATCCGTTGCTCTAACCAGCTGAGCTACCCAGCCGTTTGCGGCCAGTAAGGACGGTAAACATTCTAATCACTGTCTGCCCTTTGCATCTTGTCTATCTCTTCTTTGATAGTTTCTTTCTCGATTTTCCTGATCAGAACAGAAGGAGGGATAATCTGTTTACCACCAAGATGATAGGGTGCAAACCGCCAAGTAAGGTCAGTAGTACCCAAGTAACTATTTAATCGCTCAATAGGTTGAGGGATAAAAGGAGCTACTAATCGACGCAGGGCATCACCAATGGCAGCACAGACTGCTAGTGATATGCCCGCATGGTTACGATTTGTCTTGGCCATCTTCCAAGGTTCACGCTGATTGAGATATATATTGCCGGCTTTAGCCAGATCTAATACCTCAGAAAGAGCTGTGCGCAAATTCCCCTGCTCGATTGCTTGACTGACTATCTCGAATGTAGTGGCAGCTTTTTGCAATAAAGTTGTCCCATGGTTATCTGCGGGATAGTCTTGAAGACTGGGGATGGCGTCGAAATTTTGAGTGATCATGGCAAAGGTTCTTTGCCAGAAATTCCCGAGTGTGCCGATAAGGTCGGCATTAACGCGTTCGCGGAAATCATTCCACCGGAAAGAAACATCTTTGGTTTCCGGCCCGTTGAGAGTTAAGTAAAACCGGATGGCTTCCGGATCAAATTTTGCCAGAGCTTCGGGTAGCCAGATGGCAATTCCTTTACTCTTAGAAAATTTAAGCCCCTCAAAGTTGAGATATTCCGATGAGATGATCTTGTCTGGTAGATGCAGGTTGAGGGCCATTAGCATAGCCGGCCAGATGATAGTGTGAAATGGGATATTGTCTTTGCCGTGCACATAGTAGTGGATGGCTTGATCATTTTCCCACCAGTCCCGCCAAGCTTCCGGAGTATTCTGGAGAACGGAGTATTCTCTCGAACAAGAGAAGTACCCCATAACTGCCTCGAACCAGACATAGATGCATTTTTCTCGGAATCCTTCTACAGGTACCGGAATGCCCCAACTTAGATCACGAGTGACGGGACGATCTTTCAGTCCCTGGTCGAGCAAAGCACTTCGTGTCGTGGTAATGGCATTCTCTCTCCAACCATCAGCTACTGTTAGCATCCAGGCGTCGAGACGGTCTTGGAACAAAGGGAGTCGGAAATAAAGATGCTTGGATCTACGCAGTACCGGCGTGTTATTACAGATTTTGCAGGTGGGTTGAAGTAAATCCTTAGCATCGTGCAATTTACTGCAACTGTCACATTGGTCTCCGCGCGCTCCGGTAGCTCCGCAGTTTGGACAAGTGCCTTCGATGAAGCGGTCTGGAAGAAAACGGTTGCAGTAGGCGCAGAAAAATTGGTCTTCTTCTTTCGCGACCATGCAATCATTGTCGTAGATCTCTTGAAAAAGAGTTTGCGCCACAGACTTATGAAAATCTCCCATGGTCTTGGTATATAGCGAGTAGCTAAACCCGAGACGGTTGATTAACATGTCCACTGCTTCTTGGTGATATCTCTCCGCGATGACTTGGGGGGACACACCTTCTTTTTCGGCAGTATTGAGGATCGGGGTGCCATGGCAATCACTGCCAGAGACAAACAAGACATCATCCCCATGCTGGCGATGATACCTTGCAATGATGTCAGCCGGGAGTAAGCCGGCGACATGCCCTAAGTGCAACGATCCGTTGACATAAGGCCAGGCCGCTGCCACTAATATCTTTCGAAAATGGGGCATATATAGACTCCTTCGCCTTCTGGGGCACAATATTTTGAGTTGTCAATGAGCAGAGCTCATCGCTTGTAAGATAGTGTTTTCCCATCAAGTTGTCAATAACGAGTTATCCACAGCAGAACAAGATTATTCTTTATTTAAGTCATTGTTAAAAGTTTGAAAAGGGGTTATATTGGATGCAGTTGGTTATTCCGTGTTTATACAGGAGGAAAATCGTTTAACAATACTGTTTACGATAATTCTCAATTATGACCACGGGTTCTTTGACAAACCAATAATCCATTTAAAAAGGTGACGTTCTATGACAGAACACAGTGAGGGCATGTCTGATATGGGCATGCGTATGAGCGGGATTATGACGACCGAGTTCGTCAGCCCGGGCCATCCCGATAAGGTTTGCGATCAGATCGCGGACGCTATTGTGGATAAGGCGCTTTCCCATGACCCCAAATCGCGTGTGGCGATGGAGGTAACGGGAGGGCATTACGGCTTGGTAGTGATCGGGGAAATAACGACTGCCGAACAGTTCGACATCGCCAAGGTGGTGAAAGAGATCTATAAAAGCATTGGCCACAACGACCATGACTTGGGTGTTTTCGTCAATGTGGTGAGCCAGGCCTCTGACATTGCTCGCGGTGTCGATATCGGCGGAGCGGGCGACCAGGGAGTCATGACAGGGTATGCTGTCCGTAACCCAGAAGGAAATCATATGCCTCCGGTTTACATGATGGCGAGAGCCCTGACTCAGAAGATGACTGATCTGCGTTGCACGGGTACAACCTGCTTACGGCCTGATGGCAAAAGCCAGGTTGTGATGATGGATGGCAAGGTCACGCATGTGATCTTGGCAGCGCATCATGCGGCTGATATCTCAACGGATGATCTGCGCCAACTTCTGTTAGAACAGGTGATCAGACAGGTGGTGCCAGCTACTGACCCCGTGATGGTAAACCCCGTCTTGTTCGATCAGGCAATATATCTCACAGACGGCATTTCCGGCAATGTGGTGATCAATGGCACCGGTGCATTCATTCAGGGTGGCTTCAACGCCGACGCCGGCACAACTGGCCGTAAACTCATCGTTGATAATTACGGCCCCAATGTCGAGATTGGTGGCGGATGCTATTCTGGTAAAGATCCCACCAAAGTCGACCGGAGCGCTGCCTATTTCTGCCGTTTCGTGGCTAAATCGATTGTGGCGGGCGGTCTCGCTACGGAAGCTCTCGTCAAAGTCGGATATGCCATTGGTGTGCCCACCCCGTCCTTCGTTACTGTGCAGACACCCCTCTTGCTGGAAGAAAATAGCAAGCTCCAGGCACATATCTTGGAGAAATTTGATTTCCGTCCGGCGGCGATCATTGAACGATTCGGTTTGCAACGTCCTGTCGGCTGGTGTTATCGCGAAACTGCGGCGGCCGGCCATTACACTGACCCCAAATTCCCGTGGGAAAAGACCGTCGACATCTAAATCGTCGACGCGTTCCCAACTGAAATTGTCAGATAGGGCGCTGCATATTGTAGTGCCCTTATTTTAAGCTTAGACACATTTGGAGGTGTCATCCCCCATGTCGGAAAACGACAAAATGGATATGGCAGGCGGAGACCAGAGACCGGATTATAAAAATCCACATCTGGAGCTCCACCCTTCTACCCGTCCTTTCGTAGTTGGATACGACGCAAAACTTTCTGCAATGGCGATCCAACCGCCTGTGTTCAGAACATCTACTTTTGAGTTCTCCAGCGCAGAAGAAGGAGAAGAATCCTTCGGGAATGCCTATGAGTTACCTAATTGTTCTGGAAAAGAGCCGGGTTTAATTTATTCTCGGCTGAATAATCCGAACATGGAGATCTGGGAAGACCGCATGGTAGCGGTTGAATCAGGAGCTCTGTGTGCAGCGGCGTTCCCTTCGGGCATGAGCGCGATTACTACTATGGTTATTGCTCTCTTGGTCCGAGGCGGCCGGGTCCTTTATACCGATCCGGTGTATGGAGGGACTTATTACTTTTTCAGGCATCTGGCTGAGCGGTTTGATTTCAAGGCGGTGCCGGTGGACACTAGTGATCTCAACAAGGTTGGAAATGTTTTGGCGGCTTCTAAGGAACCCTTCGACATGATCTTTATTGAAACACCGGCCAATCCGACTATGGCTGAAACAGATATTGCCGGAATCGTTGAGTTGGCTAGGTGCCATGGCGAGGGCAAAACCTTAGTGGCAGTAGACAATACCTATCTTGGTCCAGTATTCCAGTATCCTTTTGAGTTGGGAGCTGATCTGGTGGTCTACTCTGCTACCAAGTTTCTGGGTGGTCACAGCGACCTGATTGCCGGACTTGTGCTTGCTCGGTCAGACAATTTGATCAAACAGATCAAAGGGTATCGGACAATTTTAGGACCGACCATAGCGGCCGATACTGCTTGGCTGTTGACGCGTTCCCTTGGGACTTGTTGGATTCGCATGGAGGCCCAAGCCAAAGGTGCCGGCAAAGTTGCCCAAGCATTAGTTACTCATCCTAAAGTCGATCGAGTGCTCTTTCCGGGGTTGTTGACTCCAGAGGATGGCAACCAATATGTCATTCATCAGAAACAGTGTTCGGGTCCAGGTTCGATGATCACTTTCTTCCTCAAGGATCCCAAGAAGTCAGCGGCTTTCCGGTTGTTGAATGCAGTCAGAGTTTGTCATCTGGCGGTTTCCTTGGGAGGGATTGAAACTCTCATCGAACACCCGCGAACCATGACCCATTCTGATATGTCGCCCGAAGATCTTGACAAATGCGGCATCACTCATTCCATGATTCGTCTTTCCGTGGGAGTCGAAGATGCCGACGATCTAATCAACGATCTTTTTCAAGCTCTCAACCAGGTTTAGGGGACTACTCTCGCACCTATTTTTAAACTCTTGAACCCGACCCCGTTTTTTTATGAAGACGGGGTTTGTTAAATTCAACAGCATTATTTCTTCGGAGTAATTTTAATAAATGTTCCGGGTTCTGGCCAATTGAAAATACTGGCAGCCGATTTATTAGGATCTCCGTTAAATCGCCACGATAATTCGCAGTAAGGATTTTTGGGGTCGCCGCTGGAACCAGGGGCCAACACCAGTGTTCCGGGACCATCTGCAAAAATAGTAGGCAGAACTTTAGCAGATGATTTTTTGTGATTAAGATTTATCTCTACCCGATCTCCCCATTTCAATTTTAATTTAGCAAAATCAGTTAAAGTAAGTGAGGTTTTGATATTCCCATAATTGTCATTATGGAATACCATAAAACCCGTAGGTAGCTCGGGGATAGTAGTTAAGGTAATTGGTTTGAGAGTGCTGCCAGACAAGGATTTTTTTAACGCAGCGGCGACAACCTTGGGAAAGATATCGCGGGAACGGAATTGGCTGCCATCTGCAGGGACTTTTACCGCAGATAGTTTTTTAATTTCATTTTTGACTAAAGACAAACAGTAACCAGCATTAGGAGTGATAATAATGATTCCATTCTTGAGCCAGGCGGCGACTAAAGGTGCTCCTTCGGCGCCTTTAGTGGCGTTGATGGTGTGAGTGCGGGGATCAGTATTAAGAAAAAAAACAGTATTCTTAGCTTCAATAGGTGATAAATGTTGGGTAAGTTGTGCCAACAGAAAACCGGTGTGAATAGTATTAAAGGGACGGGAAGCCACGCTTTGAGTTCGGCAGGGGATCTGGGCGTGACGATGGATAGCCAATATAGCTTCTGTAGTAGCCAAGCTGTCAGTGCAATAATCAGCGATTAATATCAACGACTTCATTTTATGTATTGATTATATTTATAATTAATAACAAAAAGACCGCTTGCATCCGCGGTCAACTATAAGCCAGGATGCAGCGTCGGAGGGCTAGCCGGACATCAAGTTTTGAGCTAAATTGCTAGGGTTGATTAAAATAGATAGCATCATAATGGTTTTTATAGATGATAGGGAAATTGTAGCATAGTTAAAAAAGACATGCAATGAGTGATAAATGATATTTTAGTGGGGTTCGCTGTGTTAGACAGTGGTAGGATTGTTTGGTATTATTTAACCGACGACGCGGGGTAGAGCAATTGGTAGCTCGCCAGGCTCATAACCTGGAGGTTGGAGGTTCGAATCCTCCCCCCGCTACCGAGCGAAGCCACTCTTTTTGAGATAAGCTTTGCCTATCAGCCCCACCAGTATAACTGTGTGGGGCTTTCTTTAAATGGAAATTACTTTGGAGTAAGTTCTTACTGGTGGGCTCGGCAGGGATCGAACCTACGACCAACCCCTTATGAGGGGGCTGCTCTACCGCTGAGCTACGAGCCCTCCGCTATGCTCTGGGTCAAAGACCCGTTCCTTTAAATTATACTATCCCAAGATGTAATCCCACCATTTTTGTGGGTTAGACAGAATGGGTTTGTTGTTTGGAGTTTCATCGGTCTCCGTGGTGCCGGGATCAATATACAAAAAATTGTCTTGAGGAATGGCAACCACAGTCTCTCCGGTTTTTTTATAGCCTAACTTGCGCCGGGCTTCCTTTTCTCGAAATGACTCGGTTTTTAAGTAAGCAATCAAGTTTTTGTATTGGATGTTTTGTTGTCCTAATTGGGTAATTTCATCCTTTAAGCGCACGATTTCTTGATTGATTTGCAGATTTTGCCAGAGAGCTTCGCCAGTCGCGAAAAACATATACCCAAATATTGCCCAAGCTACCAAAAAACTGATGCGAAAACGCAACTTCTTTTGGCTAATAAACCGCGCAATCGGATTGATTTTCCATGGGATCTTCATAAGCAAACCCATCATCCCATAATGGTATAACCCAATCAATTTATATTGAAGGTTGGCGCAAGCCAGGCGAAGCTACGAATGTAGCGAAACCTGGTGCCAGGGATGAGATTCGAACTCACGACCAATGGCTTATGAATCCACTGCTCTACCACTGAGCTACCCTGGCATAACCCACTGCATTTAGATTAGGCAAAAAAATCGACTTTGTAAACCCCGTTAGAAGCAAAAAATAAGCATGGCAACCGCATTATTTGATGATATACTAACCCATGTTTTAATTAAGATTATTTTCAAGCTTCTAACGGGGTAAATCACCTATAATAGAGATATGAGATTAATAGACAAGTTAATTAATCAGATTGATAATAAATATCTTCCTCCTCAAGGAACTGATTTGGTAGTGGCTGTATCGGGCGGGGTAGATTCGGTGGCATTGGTGCATTTGCTGCTGAGGTTGGCCAACCAATATGATTGGGATTTAACGGTAGCTCATTTCGATCATCAATTAAGGAAAACATCCCAGAGAGATGCTGAATTTGTGCAAAAATTAGCCAAGAATTTAGGGTTGGATTATGTGTCTGCTGCCCGCAAAGCCCGCTATGATTTTTTACAGCAAGTGGCGCGTCGGCGCAGAGCATTGATTGTGACCGGGCATACCGCCGATGATCAATTAGAGACTGTCGTGATGAATTGGTTGCGCGGGGGCGGAGTCCGGGCATTAGCCGGTATGCGCGATCTAGACAATAATATTTGGCGGCCGCTCCTATCCATCACCAAAACACAAATCAAAGAGTTTGTCCGGCAATATCAGCTGACTTATAGGGAAGACGAGACTAACCAGCAGACCAAATTTAAGCGCAATTTGATTCGACATAAAGTTATGCCGACCCTGCGATTAGTTAATCCATCGCTGGAACAGGTCTTATTGCGCAATGCCAAAGTGATGGCAAGTTTGGCAGATTTTGTCGGCCAAGAAACGGCTAGGTTATACAAAAAAATGGCTAAAAGCCAGAAGGATGCAATTTGGTTGGACCTGAAAAAGTTAAATCAATTACCGGAATTTTTGCGTAACGAAGTTATCTTATTTACTATCCGCCAATTGCAAGGACATCAGCAAGATATCAAGAAAATCCATTTGGATGAGGTGCAAAAAATTATTAATAGCGCTGAGGGTAAGGTGTGGAAGCAGCTACCTGGTAAATTGTTTGTGAGCAACAGGTATGGTAAAATTGGTTTTAGCCGTTATCGGCCTAAATTTCTTAATCGATGAGACTAGCTGGCAGAACAATTGGGTATATTATTATCGCCTTATTGGTGGGAAGTTTGCTCTACAATCTATTTGGTTTTAGCCCCACCGAAATCCAAGAGATACCCTTAAGCCAGGTGGTCGAAGATGCCTCGGCAGGGAGAATAGAAAAGATTACGGTCAAGGGTGATAATCTTAGTATTATCGATCGCAATGGCACGGAGTATCGGTCGCGCAAAGAACCCAATACCTCATTATTCGATGCCGGCATTAATCCGCAAAAAGTAACGGTAGAAGTTAAAGATGTTTCTACGAGCGAATTGTGGTTGGGGCTTTTATCCTCGCTGATTCCTTTCTTGTTAATAGTCGGGTTTTTATGGTTTATGTTGCGCCAAGCCCAAGGTGCTAACAACCAAGCCTTATCATTTGGACGCAGCCGGGCAAGGTTAGTGCCATTACAAGGTAAAAATCGGATTACCTTCAAAGATGTAGCGGGAGCATACGAGGCCAAGCAAGAACTGATGGAAGAAGTAGAATTCTTGAAATATCCTAGCAAATTCTTAAGCATGGGTGCCCGCATTCCGAAGGGCGTTTTATTAATGGGTCCTCCCGGCACCGGCAAAACACTCCTCGCTAAAGCTGTCGCTGGGGAAGCGGGGGTACCCTTCTTTCATATTTCTGGTTCCGAATTTGTAGAGATGTTTGTGGGAGTAGGGGCATCTCGGGTCAGGGACTTATTCGCTAAAGCTAAACGCAATGCCCCAGCTATTGTTTTTATTGATGAAATCGATGCCGTGGGTCGTCAGCGCGGAGCTGGCCTTGGCGGATCGCATGATGAACGGGAACAAACCCTGAATCAAATTTTAGTGGAGATGGATGGTTTTGAAACCGAAACCAATGTTATTGTTATCGCAGCGACTAACCG
>Ga0076293_122_pt1 | contig 10289 bp, 10 predicted proteins | sample RifGroA1_FD_67792 | JGI IMG/M metagenome (GOLD analysis project Ga0076293, IMG submission 67792) | bacterium GW2011_GWA1_44_22
TGGCTTCGATTTTAGGCTCTCTGTCTATTTGGCTCGGGTCGAAAGCTTTGCGTCATTTGGATATCTCGCTGGTGTCTCCTCAAGAAGTTTTAACCACGGTATTTACTTTAGGGTTCGCTTATTTATTACTGCATGACACTTTGACTACCTTGCAATGGGTGGGTGTCGGCGTATTGTTGTTAGGCGGATTGATGTTAACTCGCGATTCGTTTGTAAATACGCACTCGTTCGGCTGGTTAGTGTTTGGGAAAGGGGAGAAAACCCATCGACCCGATCAGGTAATTTTTTACGAAATATTATTACTGGGTTCGATGGTGCTGTTAAGTTTGGCCAGTATTGTGGATAAGGTTATACTCAATAGCACAGACACTATTACCTTTATTTTTATCGTCAGCATCTTTTTGTTTGTTAATCATTTAATTGTCTACGCTATCGTGGCGGGAGATGTTCGGCAAATTCCAGCCAAAGTAGAGCACCTGGGCTGGCTATTGGTGTTTATTGCCGTCCTTACTACTTTATCGAGACTGGCTTATGCAGAAGCGTTGAGTTTGGCAGAATTGTCTTTGGTGATCCCACTCAAAAAAAGCTCGATTCTAATCGCAACTATTTGGGGAGGCAAATTATTCAAAGAAGACCATCTGTGGTTTAGGGTGGCGATGGCCATTTTGATGATAGCGGGAGTTTGGTTAGTGGTGAAATAAAAAACACCTATTTAGGCGTCTTTTGGTTATAGGTTGCCTGCGAGCCCATGTATCCAAGGTTTTATCCTGTTGGATTGACCTTAGAGCGGAGCTCGCAGGTCAAGTGCATTATAGTACAAACTTTGCTGTGGGTCAAGGTTTTTTAATTTTTCAAGATTGTGATAGGATGTAGCCACTACCTTGAAATTACAAAGGAGGTGGCAATAAATGTCACCGACAGCGCTGGATATGAAATGTCCTGTTAAGGGATGTAAGTTACCGCTATGCGTTGTCCTTACTGATAACGAGTATGTGATATGCGAATGCGCCAACGGGCACAGAAGACAATACACAAGGGGGTACTTTCGTCGGTTTCAGTCGCCCGATAATGTGCGGGGAGATTTGGCGCAGGAATGCCCAAGATGTCACAAACCTATCAGAGAACGCAGCCGTACGGCACAGAATGATGCCAAGGGGCTCGGTAGGATTGAGTGTAGTTGTTGCCAAACAGCCTTGCTTTACGATTCGAACACCCAGAAGTGGGTCATAGCCGATGATTAAATATCACCGGAAGGAGGAATAATTATGACGAAGAAACTATTGGGTTGGGTGGTAGTCGGGCTGGTTTTGTCTGGCGCCTTTTTAGTGACCAGCACTAATAATCATGTTCGGTTGGTAGGATTTGCTTTATGGGTTATTACCAACTCTTATTGGATGGTCTACAACTACCGCGGGAAAGAATACCCGCTCTCGGCGCAGTTTGCAGCCTGCTTGATCTTAGCTATAGTCGGGGTGGTGAACAACCTGTAGCTGCACCTTGTTTTAAAGCTAATTCTTAAAAAAGTGGCCTTTCAAAGGTCGCTTTTTCTTTTCTGGTACGATAGTTCTATGGAGAACGAGTGGGACACAGCCGCTGAAGAATACAGCCAGCTGGTTGGAGAATCAGGTGATGTTTGGCGTCGGATGTTGAATAATCCGGCGATACTTCGTGAGGTGTCAGGATTGTCCAAGAGCAGCAAGGTTTTAGATTTAGGTTGTGGTGAAGGTTATCTATCAAGACTGTTGTCTCAATACAATTGGGAATTGGTAGGGGTGGATAACAGCCAGACCTTGTTAGATGAGGCAAAACGCAAACAATCTCCGGGTGATTTTATTTTGGCTGATATTACCCAGCCTTTGTTATTGGGCGATGATTTTGATGTAGTTATAACCAATATGGTATTAATGTCGGTACCAGACATAGAGCCAGTCTACCGTAATGTTTATAATTGTTTAAAAAAAGACGGTAAATTTATAGTTGTTATTATTCACCCGGCGTTTCGGCGTCCAATAGCTGAATTTGCCAAAACTATTATTGATAAAGTATTTCGTCGGGAGCCTTTTATGAAAATAGTAAATAATTATATGGTAGTCGCTAAATATTCTCGGCGGATTATGCAGTGTGTGAATGCCACCAGGACATGGCATCGTCCGATGTCTGTTTATATACAAAAGGCTATCGATTGTGGTTTTAAATTAATCAAGATTGATGAGATAGCTCCGAGCGTTTCCGATCTAAATAAGTGGCATCAACCAAAATTTTTAGCTAAATATCCGAACCTACTATTTATGGTGTTTACCAAAAATGAATAAGATAAGAAACTTCTGTATAATTGCGCACATTGATCACGGTAAATCCACTTTAGCGGATCGGCTTTTGGAGATTACCGGCACGATCGAAAAACGCAAAATGAAAGAACAGCTTTTAGATACGATGGATTTAGAACGCGAGCGGGGGATTACCATCAAGCTCCAGCCAGTACGCATGAACTACAAAGGGTACGAACTTAATTTAATTGACACTCCGGGTCATGTTGATTTTAGTTACGAAGTTTCCCGGTCGTTGGCGGCAGTCGAGGGAGCGATTTTATTGGTGGATGCTACCCAAGGCGTAGAAGCCCAAACATTGGCTAATTTATATTTAGCCAAAGAACTTAATTTAAAAATTATCCCAGCAGTCAACAAGATCGATTTACCGGGAGCCAATGTTGAGCAAACCAAGCGCGAATTAGCTAATATTTTGGGGGTGGAAATATCCGATGTTATCGGGGTTTCCGGTAAGACAGGGGAGAATGTGGCCTTGTTGTTAGATCAAGTCATTGCTGAAGTGCCGGCTCCGACTGGAAACGAAAAAGGCAATCTTAGAGCGCTAGTTTTTGATTCCGTCTTTGACAAATACAAGGGAGTTATTGCCTATGTGCGGGTAGTGGACGGGCAGATCAAAGCAGAAGAGATCATTAAATTAATGGCGGCCAATGCTACCTCGGAAGTTTTGGAGGTGGGCATATTTATTCCCCAGTTGCAAAAGACCAATCAATTAAATACCGGAGAAATCGGGTACATTGCCACAGGTTTAAGGGAGGTAAGCAAGGTGGGTGTAGGGGATACGATTACTAAGATGAATAATGGAGAGAAAATGGAACCATTGCCGGGATATAAAAAAGTGATGCCGTTTGTTTATGCCGGTATTTTTACGGCTAATAATGCTGATTATCCAAAATTGCGTGATGCCTTAGGCAAATTAAGCTTAAGCGATGCGGCGTTGGTTTACGAACCAGAGAATTCTCCAGCGTTGGGCTTTGGTTTTCGCTGCGGATTTCTGGGACTCTTACATTTAGATATTGTGCAAGAAAGATTAGAGCGGGAATTTGGGATTAATTTAGTCGCCACCACTCCCAGCGTTAATTACGAACTCACTTTTGCTAACGGCGACAAAAAGATTATTAATAACCCCACCGAATTGCCGGAGGTAAACAGGTTTACAACGATCGCTGAACCGTGGATCAAATTGGAAGTGCTTACGCCCAGTAAATTTATGGGCGGAATTATGCAATTATTGCAAGATCGGCGGGGAGCGCAACAAGATATCAAACATTTTGATAACGACAAGGTGCTGTTGATTTATGAAATTCCATTAAGCAGTATCGTGATTGATTTTTATGATGCCCTCAAAAGCACTTCTTCGGGTTATGCCTCGATGAATTATGAGTTTTTGAGTTTTCATGAAGCCGATTTAGTACGATTAGATATTTTGGTGGGCGGCAATTTAGTGGATGTGCTATCGGTAATTGTGCATCGGTCGCAAGCGGCGGGTATGGGCAAGAAATTAGTCGCTAAATTAAAGGAATTAATTCCACGCCAGAATTTTGAAGTAACTTTGCAAGCAGCTTTGGGTAGTAAGATCATCGCCAGAGAGGACATCCCGCCCCTCAGGAAGGATGTCTTAGCTAAACTCTACGGGGGAGACAGGACCCGCAAAGATAAGCTTTTAGAAAAGCAAAAGAAGGGCAAGAAACGGATGAAAAAAGTTGGTAAGGTGGAAATCCCCCAAGAAGCTTTCCTAAAGTTGCTTTCCTAATAACGGAGAAAGGAAGAGCAGGGGGGTGGGGAAAAATAGTATATACCCCGAGTGTAATCGCCTCCGGCCCGGCGGGAGGGGTTACATTAATGTACTTCTCAACTTTGTTCGAAGAATATCCAACAGCTCATCGATGAGTCGTTGGAATTTCACATCCCCACCTCTCATCCCCTTTATTAAGGGGAGGAGCAAATATAATTCCCCTCCTGCCCGAGCCTGCCTGCCGGTAGGCAGGGAGGGGTTAGGGGAGGAGGGAGGTTAAATAGAGGTTAATTACTATCCGCTACATATGCACTGATTAGCTTGACTGGGAGCAGATTTTTGTTATTTTAGTATTGGATGGTGGTTTAGATCATCCACCAGACTATCTGTACCTTAAGGAGGTTGAGACATGTCTCCCGAATTGGCCAATGCCATTTTTACCCTGTACGCAGGCTTATTTATTCTCGCTGGCAGTGCGGGGTATATACAGAGACGGGAAGACCCAGAGGGGCTCGATCCGGCCGTGCGAGCGTTAGCGGTTATCAATATAACTGCCTTGCTGGTTGTAGCCACATGGATAGTTATTGCGCTGGGAATCTTCTTTGGTTTTTCCGCCCAGATGTCTTTGTGGCAATTTGTCTGTCGGTACGGCTTTTTAGGGCTCATCCCTCCTCTGATGGTCGCACACTACGAGGGTTGGCCCCTGTCGGAAATTAGTAATTTTACCATTGTCACGGGGGTAATTTTGGGGGCACTCCTCTGGTTCGCTGGGTTTATAGTTTGGCCGGGGTGGTTAATTATGGCAATTATTTATAGCAGACAACCACAGGCCTATGAGGCTTCCTGACAGAACTTAATTAGCACTTGCTTGACACAAGTGCTAATTTTGCTATTTTAGAAAAGTATGGATAGCAATGCCAGAAAACAAGACATTTTGAAGGTGGTGATAGAGACCTTTGTGCATACCGGTCAACCGGTGGGTTCGATGCAGGTAGCCGAACAGTTGCCTTACGAGACCAGCTCGGCTACTGTGCGCAATGATATGGTGGAGCTGACCGAATTGGGTTTGTTGTCACAACCACATACCTCTGCCGGGCGTGTCCCGACCGACCTGGGGGGAGAACGCAAAGAATTATCCAAGCGCCAGCAAGAAGTGCTGTCCCGTCATTTTGAAAAACTGCGCAACTTGCAGGAGCGTTATCAGGCAGCTGCCCAGATGTTAGCGGAAATGTCAGGCAATGTGGGGCTCTTGATGGACGATATGCAAAATGTTTATTTATCAGGATTAAGCAATGTAGTGCGTTTGCCAGAATTCAACGATGACCAATTTGGGTTAAAGTTGGTGGAGGCTCTGGAGCAGCCCAAACAATTGATTAAAGATATGGCGCAAAACCCTAAATCGGATGATGTGAATGTGTTGATCGGAGAAGAAAACCCGCACATGCGCAAAGCCACTATTGTTATCTCTAATTTTGGGCCGGGCGGGAAAAGAGTGATTAGTATTATTGGCCCGACTCGGATGGATTACAATAAAAACTTGCCCCTCGTTGAATATATGAAAAAATTATTAACCGATTTATAATTCCTCCGTCATCCTGAACTTGATTCAGGATCTCCAGCACAGAAACACAAGATTCCGGGTCAAGCCCGGAATGACGCACAAGACATAAGAAGTAATATCTAAAATTATGCCCAAAAAGAAAGATAATCAATCAGAAGAAATTAATCAACCCCTCCCAACCCCCCCTTATCAAGGGGTGGAGAGGGGGGGTCAGCCTTTCCAGAAACCAGATGTAAATTGGGAAGATGTGGCCAAAAGAGCTCTCGCCGATCTGGATAATTATAAGAAACAGCAAGAGAAGTTACGCGGCGAATTAACCCAATTTATGAATATGGCGCTGTTGACCCGATTTTTAGAAGTGCAAGATGACTTGTCGCGGGTGCTATACATGGTTAAATCCAAAAAGATGGACCCGGCCAAGATCCCTGCCGATGTGATGCAATGCCAAATGGGCGTAATCGGGGGGATGGAAAATATTTTAAAAAAGTTCTCCGAAATTTTTAAGAGCGAAGGCTTAGAGCAAATTGTCGTCAACCCGGGCGATAAATTCGATCCGACCACGATGGAAGCCATCTCGCACGAAGATCATACTGAACACAAAGACGATACTGTAATAGAACAATTCGAAGCCGGACTAAAATATAAAGAACTAATTATTAAACCAGCTAAAGTGCGCGTGGGAAAATAATATAACAATGTAGTCCTTCGACTACGCTCAGGATAAATTAACAAGCTAATGTAGAGGTAAATATGAATAAAATAATTGGAATTGATTTGGGGACAACCAACAGTGCTGCCGCCGTTATGCGCGGGGGTAAAGTAGAAGTAATTCCTTCTGCCGAGGGCGGTCGGACGGTACCATCAGTAGTCGCTATAAATAAAAATGGCGAAAAATTAGTCGGCCAAATTGCCAAACGACAAGCGGTGACGAATCCGGACAATACTATATTTTCGGTGAAGCGTCTAATCGGCCGCAAGTTTACTGATGCCGAAGTGCAACGGGACTTAAAGGTTTTGCCTTACAAGATCAAGAAAGCCAATGGCGGGGTCGCGGTAGAAATGGGAGGCAACGATTATGCCCCGCAAGAAATTTCGGCCTTTATTTTGCAAAAGATCAAAACTGATGCCGAAAAATATTTAGGGGAACCCGTCACCGAAGCGGTCATTACCGTCCCGGCTTATTTTGACGATTCCCAACGCCAAGCCACTAAAGATGCCGGCCAAATTGCCGGGTTAACCGTCAAAAGAATCATTAACGAACCCACGGCCGCGACATTAGCTTACGGATTGGACAAAAAGAAAAATGAGAAGATTGCCGTTTATGATCTGGGGGGCGGCACTTATGACATTTCTATTTTAGAGATCGGCGACAGCGAAGGAGAATCGGTCTTCGAAGTTAAAGCGACCAATGGTGACACTCATCTGGGGGGCGATGATTTTGATCAAAAGATTATTGCTTGGATTATTGATGAATTCAAAAAAGAGCAGGGGATTGATTTGACCAAAGACAAGTTAGCTCTCCAGAGGTTAAAAGAAGCTGGCGAGAAAGCCAAGCAAGAATTATCCAGCTCCACCGAGACAGAAATTAATATCCCGTTTGTCACAGCCGATGAATCCGGTCCCAAGCACTTGATTATGAAATTAACCCGGGCCAAATTAGAACAATTGGTTGGCGATTTAATCCAGAGCACTATTCCGCCGATGGAAAAAGCGCTAGCTGATTCCGGTTTCAAAAAAAGCGACATTGATGAAGTGGTGTTGGTGGGAGGAATGACTCGCATGCCGGCGGTGCAGAAATTGATCAAAGAGTTTTTTGGCAAAGAACCTAATCAAAGCGTGAATCCGGATGAAGCGGTGGCCATTGGTGCCGCCGTCCAAGGCGGAGTTCTGCAAGGTGATGTCAGAGACATCCTATTATTAGATGTGACGCCTCTATCGTTAGGTCTGGAGACATTAGGGGGAGTGGCCACTAAATTGATCGACCGCAATACTACTATCCCCGCTTCGAAAACCCAGATCTTCTCGACTGCGTCGGACAATCAAACTTCGGTGGAGATTAATATTGTGCAAGGCGAACGCGAAATGGCCGCCGACAACAAAACTCTGGGTCGGTTTGTCCTAGATGGCATCCCACCATCTCCTCGCGGTGTGCCCCAAGTCGAAGTCATCTTCGACATTGATGCTAACGGGATTTTAAATGTCTCGGCCAAAGATAAAGCCAGCGGTAAAGAACAAAAAATTACCATTACGGCTTCATCCGGTTTATCTAAAGACGAAGTCCAAAAAATGGCCCAGGAGGCCGAAAAGCATGCCGCAGAAGATAAACAGAAGCGCGAGCAGGTGGAAAATCGTAATCGCGCCGATACTTTGATTTATACTGCCGAAAAAGCGCTGCGCGATGGCGGAGATAAAGTGCCGGCCGAAGTAAAAACCGATGTCGAAAGCAAAATTAAGGCAGTAAAAGATTTGCTGGATGCGGTAAAACCGGAAGAATTGAATAAAGCTACCGAAGACTTATCAAGCTCCTTGTCAAAAATTGGTGAGAGTATGTATAAATCGTCAGAAAATACGGCTGCTCCAAATGAACCCAGCAAAGACCAGCCCAAAGAAGGCGAATTTACCGAAAACGGCGACCAGAAGTAAGTAATTTATGCTATATTATATATAGTAAGATAAACTTTTGAAGGGATGAATCCCGTTAGAAATGTTGGTGGAATAAAGTTTATTTTTACTAAAGTATAATTGTAAGTGATTTTTTACCGATGGGGGAAGAAATGCAACATATTTCTAACGGGATGAAAAAACACAATATAGCATGGATCGGCTTGTCGTTAGTGCTCATGATAGTGTTAGTTGGTGCTGGTTGCCAACGCCGACCCGCTGACGATACTGATAACACCGCTAATACGGTGGTCAATAATACTACTGATAACAGTACCGTCAACAATATCAGCAATACCGTCACTCCACCAACCAATACCATTCCGCCTAGTGGGTTGCCGACCGATCCATTAGCTATTTTGGCTGATTTGAAACAAGAATTCAAAGATGCCAATGAGGCGATCAGTTCTTTGGTGATTTACGGGGAGCAAAAAACAGATTTGGTTTTGACCATTGTATCTTCAAAATTCATTAATACTTTATCGGACAGCGGTTTAGACACCAACTGGTTTATTTACACTTCTCCCTCGGATGTATCGAATTTTTATCTGGTAAATATGCCAAGACCGCGGGCGACTAAACCGTATAAGCGGATCATTATGCCTAAAACCGATTTTGCTTTTGATTTTGATGTCTTAGCTATCCCGTTAGAACAATGGAAGAAAAGCTATGTTGATGCCTTGGTCAAAGCGGAGGAATTGGGCGGAGCTAAATTTAGAAGTGAACATAAAACTTTCGAAGTTTCCACGATTCTGGCTTATCCGGCTGCCGGTAATCAACAATTAAGTTGGTCGGTGACTTATAAAGCCACCGATGGTACCGCTGCTCTACTAAAAGTGCAAGTTAACGCTACTTCTGGTGAGGGAGTAGTGGTCCAATAATATCCAACTAATTATTATTAAGTAGCTATCGACAGAGCGATCGATATTTTATTTTATGGCGCCAGACGATTATTATCAGGTTTTGGGGTTAAGTCGGACAGCAACTCCGGACGAAATTAAAAAAGCTTATCGGAAGTTGGCTTTGCAGTATCATCCTGATAAAACTAAGGGGGATAAAACTGCCGAAGAAAAATTTAAAAAAATTAATCAAGCCTATCAGGTTTTATCCGACCCGGCTAAACGGCAACAATACGATCAATTCGGCGCTGCTGGCGCTGCTGGTAGTGGTTTTTCCGGTTGGTCGCAAGCGGATTTTGCACAGGGATTTGATTTGAACGACCTCGGCGGTTTTGGTGATATTTTTGATACTTTCTTTACCGGCGCAACTGGCGGTCGGCGCAGTAGTAGTAGGAGAGATCCGGAGAGCCTTAAACGAGGATCCGACATAGAAGCGAACATTCAGATTACTTTTGAGGAAGCAGTTTTCGGGGCGACTAAAAAGATTAGTATTAATCGGCAAATGACTTGCGAAAATTGTCAGGGATCGGGAGGTCAAGACGGCAAAACCAGTAAATGTGATGTCTGCGGGGGTAGCGGAGAAGTCGCCAAAACCCAGCGCACTATTCTGGGAACATTCACCCAAAAAACTCTCTGCGCAGACTGCCGGGGGTCTGGCCAAAAACCAGCGAGAATGTGTCGGAGCTGTCACGGCGAGGGGCGCAAAACTAAAACAGAGATGATCGATATCGAAATTCCAGCCGGGGTGAACAGCGGCCAGACGATTAAGATAAGCGGTTATGGCGAAGCCGGTTGGCGAAATGGTCGGGCTGGAGATCTGTATGTTAATATCCATGTTTTGCCCAGCAAAGATTTTGAGCGGCACGGCGATGATTTTCTCAACAATAAAGGCGTAAAACATTGGGACAAGGCGGGTACGGGCGATTTACTGGTGAGGGTAGACATCATTATTCCAGCGCGACTCACTCTCAAGCAAAGACGATTATTAGAAGAATTGCAAGACGAATTCGATTTGAATAAGTAATCTTCATCATGGGATTTATCCCGTTAAAAACTATAATTTCTGACCCATCCCATTGTTTCATTGGTATAGGGGAGACTTAATCATA
>Ga0076293_115_pt1 | contig 10049 bp, 5 predicted proteins | sample RifGroA1_FD_67792 | JGI IMG/M metagenome (GOLD analysis project Ga0076293, IMG submission 67792) | bacterium GW2011_GWA1_44_22
GTTGACCCGGTTTCAAAAGTATTGCCACAAGCACAAGTGACTTTAGCTTTAGGGTAATAAGTCGGGTGGGTGTCTTTTTTCATATTTATCTACACTAGTTTATCTACACTGGTCGTCATTCTGGTAAACCTCGCTCGCCCTGGGCGGGTGCATCCAGAATCTTATATTAATTATACGATCCTGGACGAAGCCAGGATGACAAAGCAAGGAATGCTTTGTCACTTTGCCAGAATAGCATTTTTCTTATCCGCGGGTCAAGCCTAGTTTTCCAAGTCGGATTACTATATATAATAAAGATGCCCAGCAGAGCCGGGCATCATCCCCTTTATAAGGGGGAGGAAGAGAGACGCGTGCGAATTGATCGTTTAGTCATTCAGGTCGGAGCCTATGCCGTAGGCCCCGCCTTTCACGACATCCGAGAGCACCTTCTCGTTCACGGATGGACGCGACCGGTCTTTACTGCGGTCGCGCTCCGCCAAAATAATACGTATTGGTGTCGGCGGAGTCGTTTCCTTGATCGTCGCCCGATATGTGATAGATTGGGCAAACATAGCCCTCTGCGGCTTGGTCAGAGCCTTGCAGTGCACGAAGCATGTCATCGGGGCATACAGGTTGTTTCCACATTTGACCTTGTCGTCGACCTGGATGCGTTCCAGTTCAACCATGATGGCTGTCGCCTGTTTGATCTGTGTCATGATTAACCTGGGGTGGCACGCATCGGGTGGGCTAAAACACTTACGGCACTTCTGGCATATGGGGTGGGTTGGGGGCATGTCCACAGACACACCTTTTTCTTTTTCGAACCCCATGGTACCAGCCAATGTTTTAGCAAGCGGTACCTGGCCATTTCCCTTAGACTTCTTCTCCTGTGGTTGTTTCTCTTGACCCATAAGGTCTCCTCCGTTTGCAGAATAGAATGGGTGATGAGAAGGGAACTCCCTGTTCCTGACTCCCTTCAACAAATCCGAAAAGTACCCTGTCTCTAATAAATTATTCCCCAGATGTAGTCTCGCCCAAGGCGGATATAATCAAGGGAATATTATAAAGATAGTAATCCAAGTTTGCCAAAAAGAGGGCCAATGGTCAAGTCTAAACCAGCTTTAACTCAAACTTGCTTTAATATTAAAAACCTTGACTAATACCTAAAAATATAATATAATATAATAATAGTCTGGAAGATCATATTTGGGGAAAACTAAAACAAAGATTAAAATAAAACTATGGTTAGACAAGTCCAAATGGGGGTAAGCACACCTAACCCAACTATAAGCTGGTACAGATATAGTCGTCCCATTTTAGCCGTCATCGCCGTGATGGCGGTAATTTTAATAGTATTGTTTAACCAACAGATAAGTAAGTTATTAGAGCTTTGGGGTATTAAAGCAGCACTAAATACTGGTAGCGCCAGTTTGCAAGGCGCCAACAATGTCGCTCCCGATTATTTTTTGGCGGACGGCTTTAGTGCGAGCGAATATGATCCTGCAACGGGTAATTGGGTAGACAATAACAACGCCGTTACGGTGGATGAAGCAACCAATAGGTTAATGGTTAATTAATAATTTAGCTCAATAGCAAAACAAATATCCAAATGCAAACTCTAATTCAAAATATGGCTAAGCTATTTCATCCTGAAAATCGCAAATGGGGAGTTGTACTGACTGTTCTGATTGCGGTCGCTATAGTGGGTGGGGTAGCGTATTACGGTGGATATTTGCATGACTTGCTTAAAAGAGTCAGGGCCGCTAGTTCTTTGACGGTTAATTTTAATAATCCCGGAGAATATACTACGACATCAAATGTTACTATGGCTAGTGGATATATCACAGTTGATGCGGAGTTTACTCCTGCTTTCCCATTTCAATTCAGTCCATTTACTTTTGCATTATTTTCCCAGCTTAGCCATAACCTTAGCCGCTGTCGATATAGATCAGAGCGTGTGGTATTCGGCAGACAATGGCCAGTCTTGGGATGAGTTCACCACAACTTCAGATATTCGGATCAAAAGATTCGCCGAGTCTACTGGCCTTGAAGGTAGGGTGTTTGGTTTGGGCAGAACAGCCGGTCCCAATCCAGCCGAAGAAATTGGCGCCATTGTCCACTCTGAACTAGTGGCCAACCAACTAAATGATTTGGAATATATACCACTACCAGATACATACAGCGTTGATTCCGGCATCCAAAAAACTACCTCCGGTCGTTTGTATGCCGGTGTTACCCCTAAAATCCCGTCGGCTACCAGCGTAGCCATTTACTCTGCTTCAGGCACTTTAGGATTGCCTGTTTACGGGTACTCGATTCCTTGGGCTAAATCAGTAAATAATTTTCTGCAAACCAATAATCGGATTTATGCCACCGTCTCCAAAGATCTTGCGCATGTTGGCACAGGAGATTCTCTTATCTACTACAAAGACAACGACGATGACTCGGATTGGATTCAAGCGACATTTTCCGGCACGACCAATCACACGGCGGCATTGAGTATAGCCAAAGATTTGGCGGGATATATTTATGTTACGACTGATAACGGATATATTATGAAATCTCAAACTCCCGGAGGGATGGGAGGTTCGGATGTGTTTGACCAAATAAATGTTCCTGCCGCTAGTGGCTTAGGGTTTATCCATGTGGATGGATATACCGGCAATCTTTGGTTGCCCTTAACAAACGGCACCATTTTGCGGTCTGTCAACGGCGCTGATTTCTTCGAAGTTAACACTGCGATTGATATTGATATAGCTCCTAGTGTGTTGATTAGTGATGTCATCACACTGTCAGATGGTCAAACTTTGTGGGCGGGCGGTTTCTGGCAAAGCGGCAACCCCTATAAAGGGGTAGCGTGGTTCGGCAATGCGGCTAATGCCCAAACCGTAGTCAATAATATGACCGTGCCGTTTAACAACCTGGTCAGTTTTTCCAATGTAACGGTTAATGGCGACTTTTATTATCGGATTAGCAATGTCAGCAACACCAGTAAATTCAGTAGCCAAGTCGGAGCTGGGAATTTATTTGTTCAGGCAATTTTTTATCGTAATACTAACCCGGTTGGTTTTTCTAGCCCCATTTTAGATTCGGTCACAATTGAATACGATGAACTGCCCCCGCCCCCCACGATCACGGATGTCATCCCGAATTACGGACATGTCAACGGCGGTAATGAAGTAATCATTGTCGGTACCGATTTCAATACCAATACCTATGTTGTTTTTGGCAGCAACCCTTCTCCATTAGTTGAATTTGTAAATTCAAGTCTCTTGAATGTTATTGTGCCAGCCAGCACCACCGGCGCTGGGGCGGTAGATGTCATTGTGGCTGAAGATGTGGGGAACCTAACGCAAAGCAATCGGCTGGTTAATGGTTATACCTATAAAAATGTGGTTATTACCGGCATAGTTCCGAATTATGGCAAGATGGCTGGTGGCAACGAAGTGTTTATTGAAGGAATTGGATTTTTGGCGGGAGGCGGCATCAATAGAGTAAATTTTGGCGCTATTCAACTGCTGGCATCCGATTTCACCGTAGATAGTGATACTCAAATTACCGCGACTGTTCCACCGGGTCCGGGGGGGTTGGTAGCAAAAGTAGATGTATCGGTCAGTTCTTTAGCGGGTAGTGATGTTTTGATAGAAGGTTACACCTATGTTGATAACATTTCTTCTGATATTAGAGTAACTCAAGTCGTGCCTAATAGCGGGTCATATCTTGGTGGTAATACCGTTAATATTTATGGTACCGGTTTTGATAGCACGACTTTCCCGATCAACTCTGTCAAATTTGGTGTTAACGAAGCGATATCTTTCTCCGTTAAAAACGATATTTATCTTACGGCTGTAGTCCCGGCAGGTATACTAGGTACCCAGGTAGATGTAATAGTAGCCAATTCAGATAATATGGGCGTTTTGCCTAATGGGTATACCTACATGGGCATCATAGTTGGCACTTTTAGGGTTGATAGTGTTGATCCAGCCAAGGGTGATGTGGCTGGTGGTTATCCCGCGACTATTTACGGGATGGGCTTTACTGACCCTACGGTAGCGCCGATTGTTTCGGTAAGATTTGGCGTCAACGAAGCGCCATTTACTGTCACTGATAACACTACCATTGCAGTATCATCCGTACCAGCTGCCGCTCAAATTGGTTTTGTAGATATTACTGTCACTGGTTCCGGGATCATCACGCCAGCAGTATTAGCCAATGGGTTCGAATATGTTGCTGGAGGTATACCCCCCACCATTACCGATATTGTTCCCAACATAGGTCCGGCAACCGGTGGTACTGCCGTGACTATTACTGGGACCAACTTTGTTAGTGGTGCCACCGTCACTTTTGGTGGCACGGCTGCCATCGTTACCTTTGTCAGCTCCACTCAATTAGACATAGTAACTCCCGTTCATACCGCAGGGTCGGTTGATGTCACTGTCACTAATCCAGACAGCCAAGCCGACACACTAGTGAATGGCTACACTTATCTTCCTGCCGGCAATCTGTTCACTATCGCCTTGAACCCTGATCATGGTCCGGCCACCGGCGGTACATTAGTGAACATCACCCCCACTAACAATATTAATTTTGGCGTCAGTCAAGGTACCGGCCAAGTTATTTTTGGCGCCAAATCAGCGGGTGTGATTTTCTGGAGCGATACCCTGATTCGCGCTATTGCTCCCAGTGGTAATGGTGCTGTCGGCGTGCATGTGGTTACCGATGCCGGTAGCACCAGCGAAGACGCTACCTATACCTATGATAGTATTTTAACTACTCCCAAAACGGTACGATACTTATCACCCGTCTATTCGGTTACTGAAATGATTAGGCTGGATAGTATTGCCATATTGGCCGAAGATTATCCCACCAATAATAATGGGGGATGGGTGCAAGTGGCAGTGGGCCTGTTTGCCGCCGATGGCATTACGCCTATATTTGTGGGGGATGATGGCCTGGGCACAGGCTACTTCGTGATGACGGAAAATAGCCAAGATAATTTAGATAAATTAATGGCACTTAACGCCGATCCGAGTTTTGTGAATGTCCGTGCCTTGCGCTTCCGGATATTTATGTATACTCCCGATAATAGCTTGACTATTATCGATCAGCCTTGGGTGGAAAGCGTAGCGTTGGATTACACCCTCGCTTCCGGCGAGATCGGCACAATTACTTTTGCCACCACTGAAACTGCGCCTTATGCCAAATATCTGCCCAATGACACCAATACGCCTATCTCGTATGATTTAATCGCCACCGCTGATTTGTCCGCCAACGATCCCACTTTCCAAAATATGATCATCGGGATTAGTTGGCTGGACAGTCCTCCCGTGGGTCTGCACGCCTGGGTAGAAGTTGTGCCCGGCTATGAAAATAATATTATCACCGAGTTTGGTTACGGGGCCGTGGTGCCGTTCAAAATATTCTTGTCTACCGGCATGGGAATTAACTTGCTCGAAGGGAGTTATCGTTTCCAAGTTACCGGCCGGTTAGGCGGCAATACTGCCATCACTTTAACCTCATCTCCCGAAGGCACTATTTTGACCGGATCAGTAGCTCCTGATGACTTTAATCTGGTGATGGTTGAACCTATTGACCAATCTACCCAAGCCAATGGTGTCGTAACTTATACTGCCACCATCATTTATGGTGCCAGCTTTACTGATAATGTTGTGGTTGATGTAGATGATCTCATCAGTAAATTTGGTACGGATATATCTTCAACGGATATTATTTATGGTGAAATAATTAGCAACCAGCAATCGGTGGTGATTACGATTAATATTTCAGCTAATCCAACTAATTTAGACACCCCGATTACTTTTGCGGTCAAGGGCACGGCTGGAACTATTGTGCACACAGCCGATGCTAGTCTGACCATTCTCAGTACAATTTCTGACGCCATCATGATCAGCCTGACTATTCCAACCGAGGATATTCCGAATACCACCTTGCCCTCGTTATTTACGCTTAACTTATATCCTGCCGGTGCTGCCACCAAAGATGATTACGATCTTTCCCTGACTAATTTAGCGCCCACGGCTGTAGTTGGCCAGATTATCACCATCGATGTTCCTGTCGCCAAAGTCTTGCTCACCGACGGTGCTACTTATACCGTGTATGCTCGTTCCACCCGTCATTTCTGGACGCAGGCTGACAATGCCGGGCAATTAACGATTGATTTAGAACAAACTACTCCGCATGCGGTGAGTTTCCCGCAAATGACTGCGGGGGATATTTTCCCAGACAACCTAATCAACTCTATCGATGTTGGTTATGCCGTCAACCAGTGGTTTAAGAGTTACCCGGAAGAGCCTGATCCTGCCTTCCTAATCTCCGATATGAATAATGATAATTTTATTAACTCTATTGATGTTGGATTCCTGGTCAATAACTGGTTTGAGGGCGGCGATCCATTCTTTAATTAATAAAAACTTTAATGATACAACTTATGCCATTCAATAATCTGAATTCCTCTCTGCCGGTCAGCAAAAAGAAACCCTCTCTTTGGGGGGTGGTAGTAGCCAGTGCCGCTGTGGTTTTGGCAGTTACAATTTTGATTAGCACCCAGGGTTTGGATGCTGTGCTGCGCTTATTTGGCGTCGGTGCCTCTGGAATTTACGAAGTATCTTTATCCAGTACTTATGATTGGTTAGGCACTGGCAGCAACCCCGCGGTGATTGGGGGAGCAGAAAGCTTAGATGGCGCTAATGTCTTTGCCCAGTTTAGTTCGGTCCCAAATGATCCGCATACCGATGCTAAAAGTTTAGGCTTGATTACCTCTATCTTTAGTTCGACTGATCCCACCCAAGAAACCTATCAACAACATGTTTATATTTCTCCACCTCTCGATTTAGGCGAAACTGCTCCTTATCTCAATGCGATCGAAGCAGTGGATTATTCCCCCGAGAGCGCTGATATCAATTATTTTTATAAAACATCTCCCACCAAAGAAGCTTTAGCCAATGCCGTTTTTGTGCCAGTTGACCTGACTCTGTCGAATGATTTAGAAAATCAAGTTAAAGTCAGAACTGCAGTAATTGATCAAACGGTGAGTCGATATGCGCAAGTCAAAATCGAGTTGATTAACAACACTTTTACCCAAAGATCGGCTGTATATGCCTTTACTTTTCAATACAAGCCGACAGCGCCGGTGAGCGGTTCTGTCAGCCAAGGCGCTGATGCTATTGCAAGGAATATCACAGTTAACTATTCCGTGCCGGGAGCGCCTGATGCTGCTGATATCGATATTGTCTCGTCTGATGTCACTAACGCTATAGTTTATTCTGCCCAAGGGATTAATTTGGCCCAAAGCGAGCAAGGCTATGTTTTCAAAGCTAATTTGGTTCCGGGAGCATACGCTCTGACTATCTCTGCTCCTCAATTGGAGACCCGTATCATTCCTTTCTTGGTTAGTAACAAAAAAGATATCGAAATTAACGCCGGATCCTTTGCTGTATCAACCGGATTACCGGTCAATGATTTGAACGGGGACGGGGTGATTAACAGCATTGATTTCTTGTTACTACAATAGCAAAGTCAATAAATAAAAATATTGACATAATGGCAAAAGTGTAGTATAATAAGATAATAGGATAAAGATTCCTTAAACAAACAAAAACCAAAATGAAAAAGTTCAATTTAGTTGCATTAGCTGTCATCTTAGTAGCTTCCCCTCTGTGGAGTGGCTGGCTACAGACAACTCAAGCTGCGTATACTGCTACGCTGACTTTTGCTAATCCAGCTAATGGGGCTAGTCGGGCGTTGGACGCCAATAATCGGTTTACTATTGATGTAATGGTAAATACTGCTGGCCAAGCTTCGATCGGGGCTGATGTTCTGGTCGACTTTGATTCTACTAAATTAGACTTTGTCGCTGGTGGTAGTGCGGTAGCCAACTTTTATCCAGCCAACCACTACGGCCCTTCTGTGAGCGGTAACCGGGTTAGTATGGGTGCGACTAAACAAGCGGGTGGGGCTGATATTAATGGATCCGGTAGATTTGCTACTTTGCAATTTGGCTTGAAGTCGGGCATCGCCCTGCCTACCAACGTTCAATTTAGTTTTTATTATATTGCTCAAGGCAACACTATCGACAGCAACATTACCAGCACTAATATTGTTGAACCAGATTTGTTAGCTGCTCCTGCTGCTGCCACCATTACTCTAACTGCTTATGTACCGCCTGCCACTGCCCCAGATATTACTAGCATTGTCCCAGCTTCTGGTACAACTGCTGGCAGTACATCAGTAGTTGTCACAGGAACTAACTTTGGCACTGCTGGTGCAGTAACTTTTGGTGGTACAGCCGTGACACCTACTGGTCGGACTGATACTTCCATGACTGTTACTTCTCCTGCTCATGCCGCTGGTGATGTTTATATCGTAGTTACTAACTCTGCTACTGGCTTATCCTCTGGAAGCGCTGATGCTCAAGCCAGATATACTTATGTTGCTCCTGCCACTGCCCCAGATATTACTAGCATTGTCCCAGCTTCTGGTACAACTGCTGGTGGAACATCGGTAGTTGTCACGGGAACTAATTTCGGTACTGCTGGTACAGTAACCTTTGGTGGCACCGCCGTGACTCCTACTGGTCGGACAGATACTTCCATGACCGTTACTTCTCCTGCTCATGCCGCTGGTGATGTTTACATTGTAGTCACTAACTCTACCACTGGTTTAACCTCTGGTGGTGCTGATGCCAATGCGAGATATACCTATGTGACGCCTGGTTCAACCACCCCCAGCATTACTAATATTAATCCGAACCAAGGTCCTGAAGCCGGTGGCACTTCCGTAGTGTTAACTGGTACTAATTTTGGCGCTACCGAGGGTACAGTTACTATTGGTGGCCAAACTGTTAATGCCAGCAATGTTACATGGACAGACACCAGCATCACTTTTACTACTCCTGCCTATCCGGTTAGCGGCAACTTAGGCGTTAACGTGTCTATCACTACGAGCGGTAATGTTGCCAGTAATGCGGTTACTTATACCTACACAGACACCAACGTGGTGCAAACTAATGACCCTGACATTGCTTACCTAAATCCTAATTCTGGTTTAGCTGATGCCGATGTCATAGTAACTATCGTGGGGACTAATTTCAAACCTACCGGCACTACTACTGGCACAGTCAGATTTGGTAACTATACGGCTACGATTCTTTCTTGGGAAGACACGCAAATCCGCGTGTATGCTCCCAAGTTAGGTGCGATTCCTTCAGACATTTCTTATACTGTTACAATTACGCGTAGCGATGGTAAATATGATACTGCAACCTATCTTTACTTAGCCCCTGCTTCTACCGGCGGTACCTCAACTCCTACTCCTGCTTCTGGGATGCCCAATTCAGTCTGGGCTGGTTTGTTCGGCTTGAACGGCGGGTTAGCCTTCCTGATCAAGCGCAAATTGACGAAGTATTCCTAACTTCGTCACTCTGGCTTCGTCCAGAATCTTACATTGGTTGGCCTTGCAGCCCCTGCCTCTCGCAGGGGCTTTTTTATAGTTGCTACAACACCTTACTGACCTTTCGTCATTCTGACTTGTCCAGAATCTTATAATAAATATATGATCAAGTGTGGCTATACATATATTATGGCTAATGACAGGCCAACTCTTTATATTGGGGTAACTAATAATTTAATAAGACGAATTTATGAGCATAAAACAAATTAATACCCAGCTTTACTAATAGGTATAATCTTGATAAGTTGGTCTACTATGAGATCCACGACACAATTGAACAAGCTATTATCAGAGAGAAGCAAATTAAGGATTTAAATCGGGATGATAAACTAAAGTTGGTAGTTATAATGAACCCTGATTTTGGAGATTTATATAATCAGATTCTGGATGCACCCTTACGGGTTTACCAGAATGACGAATAAAAATGTATGGCTTTTGCAGACGAAGTAAAAATTTATGTTAAGGCTGGAGATGGGGGAGACGGCTTAGTCAGCTTCCATCGCGAACGCGGGATTCCTCATGGGGGGCCAGACGGCGGTGACGGCGGTGACGGCGGGAGTATCTATGTGGTAGCTGACCACAACGAGCACAGCTTGGCTCCT
>Ga0076293_111_pt1 | contig 9726 bp, 6 predicted proteins | sample RifGroA1_FD_67792 | JGI IMG/M metagenome (GOLD analysis project Ga0076293, IMG submission 67792) | bacterium GW2011_GWA1_44_22
CCTTCCATTCCCCCTCATCTAATGTAATGGTCAGCTCGACTTGGGATTTATCTATCTTTTTCTCTGATTTCATATGCCAAAATTACCGTTAAAACCATTATATCCTGCTCCAAACCATCACTTGCGTCAATCCCAAAATAAGCCACCCATTTGGGTGGCTTATTAATTCGAGACAGATCGGTCAAATTATAACTTGAGTTCATAAGGGGGTGGCATGACATCCCAAATTAAATAACTCGTGGCCCAATCAGGAGAACTAATTACATCGTGCCCGGCATCGTCAAAATTTGGTAAATGGCTTAATGCGCTCATATCAGACCAAATAAAGTTAAGATAAGCCTCGGCATCACCCATTGCGGCACCCTGGGCATTTTGCAAAGTAATTAACTGTTCAACACCACCAATGTCCATATCATAGTCAGCTAGATAGTCATAACCGTCTGAATCCACATTTAAAAGCTCAAGTACAACATTAATGGAATCACCAGTAGTAAACTCTGGACTACATTTTGCTCGCAGAGTATATATAACTGACTGGCCAGCTGGAATTAATTGTTCGCCTCCATCCGCTGGAGTATCGCCAAATGCTATTTGTATGGGGGTAGCTAAAATACCCTGTTCCGTCGCTCCCACGTGATTAGTATCTTCCAGGGTCAGGGGCGTCGAACCGCTAACATCAGTAATTTGCGCGCTCGTTGTTATATCCACACTACCGCGCATAAATGTGAAATCAGAAAGATACGCAGTTTTGGGTATACTGACATCATCAACAGACACGGCAATCGTAAAATTCTTAAGCGCTATGGCGCCACTTGGATCGGCCGTGACTTTAAACTTATATAAATCCACAACACTTCCTGGAACTATCACCCCCCCACCGCTTGGATTAGCGGAAACTACCGTCGGTTTGCTGTTATAGAGAATATGTGTATCTCCATAAATATCCTGCTTAGCTACTCGTGTATCAGCAGATATTATACTGCTATTTTCAGGTGTGGCATAAAAATCACCGGCTATTGCCCCGGAAGCAAGTCCAAACTTGGTATGTGCCTTAAAGGTGCCGCCATCAACACCGATTTTTTTAAATCTGGCTTTTACTGTCATGACTGAACTGCCATTTTTGGGTACATATAGCGTTAAAGCGCTGAATTTAGTTTTTTCAGCATATGGACTTACGGTTTTTATCACAGTCTGACCTGTTTTATCCGGATACTCTATTTGTAACATACTCACGGAGGTCCATCCTGCGTTGGGGATAATTAAGGCCAACTTCCGCACAGTAAAACCAGAACCAACTGCGGTAAAGTTATATTTTGCCACCTCATCAAAAGCCACTTGACCGCCCAAGACTATATGCTCGGGTGGCGAACTCGCGTCCAAAGCAGCAGTAACATCAATTTTAGTTGGAGTGATATTATTACCGATATCGTTGCTAAGGTTTCCGCCCGGAATCTTTCCGGCCGCTGATGAACCAGAAATCGATTTGAATCCGTAATATCCTACCACCACAAGAGCAATTATAATTACACCATAAACCAGAGTTCGATTAAATTCTGGGGATTTTTTTCTTTTTGTCATAATAAAAAATGAATTATATAACACCTACATCGTAAAGGGAATTAAAAAAAAAATGCAATCAATGTTGCCTAGTTCCTATCTAATTATGGAATTATTTCTACAAACAAAGTGAAAATATTCTAAATTTTTCGGTTAAGTCCGCCGGTAAAACCCAGCACCAGAAGGATAAAGAATAACAGATAAGAAATTCAAGGCCTGGATTCCAAATCAGTTATTAATATATTAAAATGTGTGTTTGGAATGACAGAAACGAGGAATATATCCCCCACCTCCCCCATACACCATTCTATATATGGCGCCGCTTAACCCCTCCTCTGGACGTCGAACATCCCAAGGGGGCAGGGGGGGGAATTAGCGGGTTTCGAAACTAATGGTGTTGCTCGTGTAATTAGGTCCTGACTTCACATAAAGTTTGGCATAGGCCGTGTGCTGTCCTTTGGCCCCAGTATCAACCCGGGCTGTGTATGTTCCGGACGCATTAGCCAAAAAGGATTCTTCGAGTTTGTTGTCTAAATAAATCTCTACTTTTTCGATATTCAAAAACTCCCCTGTATCAGTTAACTTGGCGATAAGATCTATTGGGAAAAAGCTTTTATCGACTTGACTCATAGTGACATATTCCGACTCCGCTTGTCCCGCAATAACACTAATGGAAGTTTCTACCGTGCCGCCAGTCTGCTTAAATAACCGCGCTGTAACTGTATGATTTTTCCCATCCAAAACTACTCCGCTGGTTACATCCGCTGTCCAAGGTGCTTTGACTGATTTGCGAACTAAATTACCGTCATAATAGAAACCAACTTCTTTTACATTCGTTTCGTCCCTGAGAACTACATTAATGGTAAAGTTCCCATTGATACGACTGCCATTACTAGGAAAAGTGATATTAATCTCCCCGCTACTTGCCGCCGAACCATCATAAAACATTGTCGGAATATTGTTGTAACCATTTTCCTGGGCCCACTTCAATACGGGGTTTTCCCAAGCTGAATTATCCGGCCGCTCTGAATGCAGTTCGGTGAAGACGCGGTATTCCACTTGATCTTCCGGCCAATTCGCGGGAGCCAAATAATCGGGGTTGGATCTAACTACCCGGATTTTTTTGTGAATATCATCCGTTTCTTTCTGAACATTCCCACTAGCAAAAACTTCTGTTTTAGTACTTGGCGAAGCATCCGTCGGCAATTTGCCGGACATTTCATCTACGACTATGCTGCTAATGCCCTCTGGTACCGCAAAGGCTCGCACCGGCATTTTTGCGGTCGCCTGGCGCATGTATTGATTCCAAATCGGCGCTGCCACGATCGCGGCCGAATGATCCATTTCTGTATTATCGTTGTTTCCAACCCAAACCCCAGTTACTAAATCCGGCGTATAACCAAATGTCCAGCCATCCCGATAATCTTGCGTGGTACCAGTTTTAGCTGCCACCGGCCGACCCGGCAAAGTTAAACTACCACCGGCGCCAAATATATAAGCCCGCGCGGCATCATCGCTCAAAACATTATTAATCAAATAAGCAATTTCTGGATCCAAAACTTGTTTGGAAGCAGCTGGCTTGTGTTCTTCTAAAACTCTCCCCCGGCGATCTTCTACTTTAAGTACCGCCAAATTAGCAGCTTTGGCTCCGTCGGCTGCAAAAACCCCGTAGGCCGAAGTGAGATCCAGTAGCCTGACTTCAGCTCCCCCCAAAACTAAAGATAGGCCATAGCGTTCGGGTTCCGTCATGGTAGTGATACCCATTTTATGCGCTAAATCAATGGTTTCATTCACTCCCGCATAGGCTAAGGCTTTGACGGCTGGCACATTCAAAGAGCCCTGCAGAGCAGTCCGAATAGACACCGGCCCCCTAAACTTATTGTCGTAATTGTAGGGATCGTAACCTTGGCCAAAATCGGTATGCACATCTATTAACATGGTGGCCGGGCTATAGCCCTTCAAGAAAGCAGCCGCATAAACCACCGGCTTGAAAGACGACCCCGGCTGACGTTCGCGCACCGCCACATTCACATATCCGTCGATCTCTTCATCAAAATAATTGGCCGATCCCACCATGGCCAAAATCTCACCGGTATGAGGATTTAACGAGACGAGAGCCGCATTGCTCGCATTGTATTTCTCTTTGTTTTTGGGCGCTGCTGCCGCAATCACATCCTCAGCGACTTGTTGTTTTTCCCAATCCAAAGTAGTGGTGATGGTCAGACCACCTTCTTCCAGCATCTTTTCGCCATATTTATCAGCGAGTAATTCTTTGACATACATCACAAAATGAGGTGCCCTAATGCTGTCCCGCCGGGGCAGGAAAGTTAGTTCCTCTGTTTGCGCTTCTTTCATTTGCTTCTCCGTAATATAACCCTCTTTGAACATGCGCTCTAATACCCAGTCTTTCCGGGGCAAAAGCCGCTTCACATAATCAGAACCGTAAGGCGAATAGTAAGATGGTGCTTGCAACAAAGCCGCCAGCGTGGCCGATTCCTCTAAAGTTAATTCTTTGGCTGGTTTGCCATAATACCCTTGCGCAGCGGATTCCACGCCATAATAGGCGCTGCCATACGGCATGCTATTTAAATAAAGCTCTAAAATCTTATCTTTGGTGTAGAGTTGCTCGATTTCTATGGCTAAAATAAATTCTTTGATTTTCCGCACTACAGACCGACTGGCGGTCAAAAAACTATTTTTAGCATACTGTTGGGTGATAGTACTACCCCCTTGCGCCCGCTGGCCAGACAACGGCTTGAGGACTATTCCCCGGATTAATCCCCGGATATCAAAGCCGCTGTGTTTATAAAAATCACTATCTTCCGTAGCAATGGTGGCTTGTTTTAAGTATTCCGGCATATCAGCGAAAGTAACCAATGTCCGCCGGCGTTCATTATAAATATCATAGAGGACCGTGCCGTTGCGATCCAACACTTTAGTCGACTCGGTAGGTTTTTGGATGGTTAAACTAGCAGGGTTAGGTAACCCGACGCTCAAAGCTGCCGACAAAAATGAGAGCACTAATAATCCCCCTACTCCAATACCCACCAATAATTTGGGGGTATTTTCGATTCCCAGACGCTGGGCCAAAGCCGACCATGTTCTCCGGTGCCGCCGAAAGTAGGCTCGTCTTTTCCAGCGTTGGCGGATTGCCTCTGGCTGATTCTTTAAGGGCAATAGCTCGTTACTCACAAATCTCCTCTTAACCTACAGCATTCATTATATCAAACCTTGGGATTAATAGCGTCCATCTCGTATCTGATATAATCAAAACATAAGCAAACCCTTATGCCTAAACAAAATGACGATTTAATTGACCGGATCACCCATCATAATGTGGAAGAGATTATCAACTTGCCCAGCTTAACCAAACGGCTGGCTGCGGGGAAAAAACTTCGCATCAAGCATGGAGTTGACCCGACCAAGCCCGATCTCCATCTCGGCCATGCGGTGGTACTGTGGAAATTGAAAGAATTCCAAGATCTGGGACATACAGTTATTTTTTTGATCGGCGACTATACCGCTCGGATCGGCGACCCCAGCGGACGCAATACTACTCGGCCCGTGCTCTCTGAAGAAGAAATTGCCCAAAATGCTAAAACTTATCTCGTGCAAGTGGGGAAAATTTTAGATATAAATAAATGTGAGATCCGCCGGAATGGTGAATGGTTTGCCAAATTAACTTTTGCCGACATTATCAAGTTGCTGGCTCAAACAACGGTCGCACAAGTCATCGAACGCACCGATTTCCAGACGCGCTTACAGGCCGGCATCGATGTGGGAATGCATGAAATTATTTACCCCATCATGCAAGGTTATGATTCTGTCCAGCTAAAATGCGATGTGGAAATCGGGGGAGCTGACCAAAAATTAAATATGTTGATGGGGCGGGATTTGCAAGGAAAGTTTGGTCAACCCGAACAAGAAGTTATGATTATGCCTCTCTTAATCGGTACTGATGGAATTAAAAAAATGTCCAAAAGCTTGGGCAATTACATTGGCATTGCCGATGAACCCAGAGAACAGTTCGGCAAAATCATGTCTATCCCCGACAGCCTGATCATGGATTATTGGAAACTCTGCACCCAATCGCCAGACGAAGTCATGGCTACACTTGAGCGCGGTAAGACTAATCCCATGGACAGCAAACTTGCTCTCGCATTACGTATTGTAGAGCTGTACCATGGCAACAAAGCCGCTACGGAAGCCATGGTCAACTTTACTAAAACCATTCGCCAAGGCGAGCTGCCCGAAGATATTACTACTATTACTATCGACTTAAACCCGCAGTCTATTATTGACCTACTCATCGCAACTAAGTTAGTGGATTCCAAATCGGAGGCCAAGCGGATGGTCGAGCAAAAAGGCGTCAAAATCGATCAGCAAACTATTACCGATCCCGAAACCACGATCACCCCGATCCCCCGTATGGTTATCCAAATTGGCAAGCGCAAATTTATCCGCCTCAATTAGAACAGACCGAGGATATTGCCAAATACGGTCCGCAAATTGCGCGCCACTCCTAAACGATTTTTAACTTGTCGCCGGACTTTCCAATTATGATTACGCGGTAGCTGAACTCTCCGGCTATTACCAAACTGCATCCCCGCAAAATCGATGATTTGACTTTTTCTATTCATTATGGGCTAAGCTTAGTTTGTAAGTTAACCCCTCCTTGACTATCTTTCTATTATATCGCATTTTTAGGCTTTAGGCAATGTTTTTTAGCTCCCAGAGCATAAAAACCATGTTTTTCCTCCTTAGCGACCCCATCACCAAATTACCCGGAATCGGCCCCTCCTTGGCCGTTAAATTTGGGTTGTTAAGTATCCAGACCGTGGATGACCTGATTGGTTACTATCCCCGGCGTTGGGAGGATTTAAGCGTCGTCTCTCCTGTAGCCACCGTCCTCGCTACCTGCCCTGCCCCTCCCCAAAAAGTGACCATAAAGGCTGCGATCAAATCGATTTCGCATTTCCGCTCACCCTATAAAAGAATGTTCATCACTAACGCCATTGCCGAAGATGCCTCCGGAGCAATGAGGATAGTTTGGTTTAACCAACCCTATTTGCGGACTGCGATTAAAGCTGGCGAAACTTACTATTTGAGCGGGCCGATGGGAAACTGGCAAAACCACTCGGCCCTCACTAACCCAGCCTTGGAGAGGGCGACAGATACTCCTCTACATAGCGGCGGCTTAATTCCGATCTACTCCGAAACCGCCGGTATCTCCAGCAAGGTTATCCGCCGAGCCGCCCGCCATATACTAAATACTATCCGACATTTGCCCGAAAGTTTACCATCGGATATCGTGGCTACTCACCAACTAATGCCTCTTACTGAAGCTTTAGTTAATATCCACTTTCCGACCTCGCCCCAAAATCTGCAACGCGCTAAACAGCGGCTTAGTTTTGAAGAATTATTCTCTGTGCAATTAGGCTTAGCTTTTGCCCGCACCAATTGGGGAGAGTTGCCCGGACAACCGCTTCTTGTTTCTAATCAACTTCTGCCCAAATTCTTGCAGCAACTACCATTTACTTTAACCGCCTCGCAGCTTGCTGCTATCAAAGAAATTTTTCATGACTTGCGCCGACCAATAGCGATGAATCGCTTGCTTTTAGGCGATGTCGGTTCAGGCAAAACTATTGTGGCGGCGGCCTCTATTTTAGCGGCCGCTAAAGCTGGCGGGCAAGTGGCGCTGATGGCCCCCACCGAAGTATTGGCTGCTCAACATTACTCCAACCTAAAACCCCTCTTGGATAAATTCAATCTGCGCACTACTTTGATTACTGGCAGCAAAAAACTATCTTCCAGCGCAGATATCGCCCAAGGTAAGTGTGATTTAGTGATTGGTACGCAGGCTTTGATCCAGCACCAAGTTAGTTTTAAAAATCTGAATTTAGTGATTGTTGACGAACAGCATCGCTTCGGGGTTAGCCAACGCCAACAATTAAAAAATAAAGCCCAGATCGCCTCCCCCCACTATTTAAGCCTTAGCGCTACTCCCATCCCCCGCACCGTCTTTCTTACTTTATTCAGCGACTTGGATACTTCTATTTTAATTAACCCGCCGGTCGGCCGATTGCCGATCATCACCCGGCTGGCTACTGCCAATAATTTGGCTAAGATCCAACTATTAATTAATCGGGAGATCCGAGCCAAGCACTGCATTTTTGTGATCGCCCCTTTGATCGAATTAGATAAAACTGCCCGGCGCTCGTCAATCACCTCCGAATTAGCCCGCCTCCGCCAACTTTTTCCTGCCGCCAGTATTGCTACTTTGCATGGGAAAATGCCGGCCGAAGAAAAGTTATCCGTTATGCAGGCTGTGCAAACTGGCGAGGTAGATATTCTATTGGCTACTTCCGTAATCGAAGTGGGAATCGATGTGCCGGGAGCCACCGTAATTTGGATTAAAAATGCCGAGCGGTTTGGTTTGGCCCAGCTGCACCAATTGCGCGGACGCGTCGGCCGCAGCGACTTGCAGTCTTATTGTTTCATCGAAACACCAACCGACGACCTCGAAACCAGCGAGCGGTTAAAATCGTTTATTCATATTAACGATGGCAACAAATTAGCCCAAATGGATTTAGTGATGCGGGGACCCGGTGCCTTTTTTGATACCCGCCAATCGGGTTTTCTGAAATTGAAGATTGCTAATCTTATGGACGAAGATTTGATCAAATTAACTCACCAAACGGCTAAGCATATCATTCGGCAAGACCCGACCCTAAAAAATTATCCCGAGTTAAAATCGCGGCTCCAGCTCCCCGTATTAGTGCACGCTGAATAGGGGTAGGGTTGACAAAACCGATTATTTAATGATAATTAGGATAATTCGTACCTCACAGTTTGGGTCAGTGAGGAATTTCACCCAAGGAGGTGATATAACATGAGCATGATCAAGATGCCTCGTACATTGAATCAAAAAGAATGTACGCAGGTGGTTAGGTTATACGAGCAAATGCTCGAATGCCACAACCGGAATCGGGGGGAACAATTGGCTGATGCTATAGATGAGATTATCGAGATAGCTGACCAAGCCAGTTTCGACGCTATCAATAAAGTGCTTCATCAGACAAATTTACCTTTGATGATGAAGCACCGTCGGATTACTTCTGACCGGGTCTGCCATCAGATTGATCGCAGCCAAATCGGCAGTTATTCGCATCAAGCCCATCACTCTGCCCATAGCCTAAAAGGATGAGGAGGACACACGATATGATGTTGTCATATCCTTCGACCCAAAAACCGGAATCATTATTTCGTAACAAACGAAGCATAGATTCCGGTTTATTTTTGCCCTATGCTGGAAGGGATGATTAATTTCAATCAACTTTTAGAAAAATTCACTCTTCCTTTAACAATAGTTTTGAGCATTAGCTTGCTTATTGGAGCTTATTTTTTTATTCAACGCTTCGATGGATCACGCGCCAATCCGCCGGATAATCAACAAATTACCGTGGATATTGCCGGTGCCGTTAATCAACCTGGCGTTTATGCTTTTACCGCCGAACAGATTGTAGAAGATGCCATCAAAGCAGCCGGGGGCTTAAGCGACCAGGCAGATTTGACCTTGATGGCAAAAATTATTAATCGGGCGGCTTTATTGCAAGATCATGGTAAAGTGTATATCCCGGTTGCGGGCGACACAGCCTTAAGTATTTCCGCCAGCGCCACATTTCCGCCAGCGCCACTACTAATACTACTGGCAGTACCGGAGGAGACGGTATCATTAATATCAATGCGGCTACTACAGCCGAATTAGATCGCCTACCCGGCGTTGGGCCAGTCATTGCGGGTAGAATTATTGATTATCGGCAAAAATACGGGGCTTTTAAACGGAAGGAAGACATAATAAAAGTGAGTGGCATTGGTTCTTCTTTATACGCCAAAATCAAAGACCAGATCACGGTGTAGTGAATTAGCAGGTTAAGGACTTAGCAGGTTAGCAAAAGCAAGGCCTTAAAAAACTGGCTCACTATAATACAATGGGGTTGTTGCTAATACGCCCTGGTGGTGAAATTGGCAGACACGCCAGCTTTAGGAGCTGGTTCCGCAAGGATTGAGAGTTCGAGTCTCTCCCAGGGCACCAAAAACATATCAACAATTCTTTTGATAGATTTTGCAATATCACATTACAAAATTGCATTATTAGCGTTCATTGCC
>Ga0076293_124_pt1 | contig 9032 bp, 8 predicted proteins | sample RifGroA1_FD_67792 | JGI IMG/M metagenome (GOLD analysis project Ga0076293, IMG submission 67792) | bacterium GW2011_GWA1_44_22
GCAAGAAGAGGCCGATGACAAAGACGATTTAAAGCGGACCCTCTCCGGCAGTTTACTCTTAAAAAATATCCCCGCTATCACTTTGGAATTGGGCGAGGCCTATATTGTGAATGAGCAAAATGTCGAAGAAGGCGTTAAAGCCATCTGGAATATTTTGATGAAGTTGGGGATGGTCAACCCCACGGAACAAAAGATGGATTATTCTATCCCTGCCGAATTACAGGGTAAGATTTTGCATTATTCACACCAGCCCGTGAGTTCGGCTTCGGGCATTATTCGCTTCAAAGTTAAGCCCGGTCAATTGGTTAAAAAAGATCAACCGATCGCCAAGATCTACAATGTGTTTGGCCGATTAGAACAAACCTTAGCCGCGGAACACGACGGGATTGTGTTAGGTCATGCCGACTCATCTGTGGCGCTTCCGGGAGAGCCCATTGTTTCCTTCGGATTCCTTTAAGTTACTTTCCCGAGGAAAGTAACCAAAGTCTTCGGGCAGTCGTCCTTACTCGGTATTTGCCAAAAATTGCCTTTCCGTTCTCGTCCCGCATTCGTAGGGCTTCACAGCGGCAATTTTTAGAATACCTATCACTCGGACTCCAATGCCCGACTCGGGGACCGAAAGCGTTATTCTGGCAAGCCGTAGCGCGCCTGCCTGTCCGCACAACTTTATGCGAAGGGGGTCCAGAATCTGTCCTTCTGTCATTCCCGCGCCCCCTTCCGTCATTCCGGGCTTGGCCCGGAATCCAGACAATAAAACAAACAAAAACATTTTTATTTTCTGTCTGGATTATCCAGTTCCATCCTTCACCTAAAGGCTACGGAGGACTGACGCAAGCTGGATAATGACAAAATCTTCAACGGCTCAATAATGAGCCGTTGAATTACTTGATACTTGATACCAGACACTTGATACTATATGTATATGAGCATTTTCGAGCAGATTACAATTTGGGCGACTGGTTTGATTGCTGTTCTGGGTTACCCGGGAGTTTTGTTGTTGATGGCTTTGGAATCGATGATTGTTCCTATTCCCAGTGAAGCTGTAATGCCCTTTGCCGGCTTTTTAGTGGCCGAAGGCCAGATGAACATACTATCCGTAGTTATCTGGGCCACTATCGGCTCTATTATCGGCAGCTTAATTTCTTATTACATCGGGCTCTGGGGTGGTCGGGTACTGGTTCTTAAAGTCGGGAAATATCTTTTACTAAATGAACATCATTTAGATGTAACAGAAAGTTTTTTTGAGAAGCGGGGGGACATCACGGTATTTATCAGTCGGTTTATTCCAGTCATCCGACATTTTATTAGTATTCCGGCGGGCATGGGCAAAATGCCCTTATTGCCCTTTGTGATTTATACCACTATTGGTGCTGGTTTGTGGAATTGGATTTTGGCTTACGCCGGTTTTAATCTCCGCGCCAACTGGGCATCTATTACGCCTTATTTCCACATTGTCGACAAAGTAATTCTGGGCGTAATCGTTCTGGCCATCCTCTGTTTTATTTGGAGCCAACTCAAACCCCACCAATCCAAGTTCCCCTCCTGCCAGAGGAGGGGTTAGGGGAGGAGGGAGTATAATTTTCTCTCCCCTCTCAATCTCCCCTCAGTAAGCAGTTCCCCGTCATGTTATTATTGTCCCCGCCTACACGAGGACAAATTCTGGCGGGAGTCCAGATTTAACAAAAAACCCACTACTGCAGTGGGTTATAAAGTACGATGTAGGGCAAAACATAAGGCGGTGATTCCCCGGTTGGGTTTATTGGTCCAGGTCAGTCCGAAAGATTCGAGCCATTGTAATGAGCATTTTCTGCGTGTCGATGTATATTTCTCGGTATTTTTTGCTGGTCTCGATATTCGGGTCGAGTATGCGAGTGAGGACCTTAGCGGGAGCCAAGTCGAGAGAATCGAAGTGTTGGACCATCTTTTCGATAAGTTTCTTGCTCGGTTGGCTAAGTCCGTGTTCTATCTTGAAAACACGATCGGTGGTAATTCCCAGGATAGCGGCCAACTCTTTTCGAGACTCACCTTTCATGCTTCGCAGCAAGAATAACATTTTTCCGCGGTTTGACTGGGCCGACATGGTTTTAGACCTCCTTTTTGTCAAATTCCTCATTAGGTATGAGGTAAATCAATTATACATCAGATTTCTGGAGCCAATTCAGGAGGTGTTCGGTGGCGATGACATCGTCTTCGTTGTAGTCCAAAATGTCTTGCAAAACTTTTTCGTCACCGGTTTCAAGCCATTTCTCGTACCAGAAAATACTTTGGGCTCCACCGGCCTTTTGGTGGCGCCATTTGTAGTTCACAAACCGCGATTTGGCTAAATCCTTGATGGAATAAAAATACAACGGGAAAATGACGCTGTTTTTGACAACTTCGAACAAATCGATTAATTTAGACCGGAATTTATTTAACTCTGGTGAACCACCATATTTCTTTTCCAACAAATCCAAATGGATTTTTTCGTATGGAGCATAGTGATAAACCAAATAATTTTCAGGGAGAGTCGGGAGCCAGGCCAAGAATTTTTGCCACATTTGCTTCTCGTCTTCGGGTTGCTTGGCCAGAAAATATACAAATTGACCCTTTTGTCCCATGGTTTTTGTGTCATTCTGTCCACATTCTTTTGTCATTCCCGACCCGATATTTCTTTCTGAAAGATCGGAATTATTCGGGAATCCAGGCAGATTAATATCTTTCTGTTTTTGTTCTTGTCTGGATCCCCAATCCTGCTGTGCTTCGCACGCCGGTTGAGGATGACAATCGGGGTTGTTACCAATCCAGAAGCCAAACAAATAATCTACGCCGAGTAGGGGGTCACCTTCGATATCAAAATAAATGGGGTAATTGGTGGTGGGAATATTAGGTTCTCCCAGCCAAATCAAATCATTTTTCTGGAGGGACTGGGCCTGGAGGACAATTCGCTTCCAAGTATCAGCCGAAATTTTATATTGAGGTTTATCGGGGTCTAGTCCAGCCAGCTCTGTAACCGTCTCAAAGCCGGCCTCTCGGAGCTTGTCTAAGGTGCTTTCTCGCACATTGTAGACAAGAGCGGCGTCATTCACCGCCTCGCAGTCCTGAAGGCACATTTGGCCCCATGGGCTTTGTTTACAGCCCCCTCGGTAATGCAGGGTGGGCTTCTGCCCCGCCAGAATCGTTAAAATCTGGTTAGCCCGCGCGTGCATCTTCTCCATTAACTCACTATCTATCGGCAGAACCTTGCGCTGTTTTTCTTTATTGATGATCGCCACTTGATGGGGGAGGTGGCCTTGAATTTTTTCTAATACTTCCGCATAAAAAGCCAACTGAAACTTATGGTCAGGATTCATTTCGTTACTGCTTTTAATATCCACGGGGATATAGAACCAATTGCCGAATTTAGATTCCCCAGGAATTTTTTGCAGGAGGTCGGGGCGCCCTCGCCAAATAAACCCATCAATTTCAGTTTCAATTTCGCCTTGATAAATTAATTCCGAACCCGATTTCATTAATTCCAAAGTTTTTGCCAAGGCCTTGGCTTTTAACATAATCTTCCTCGTGTATTACACCTTTTTCCATCAACTTAAGGGCTAATTCAGGGATTTCGCCCTTGAGGGACGGGTCGGTAAACAAATCGTGCCAAATCCACGCCGGGCACAGCGAATATTCAACAAACAAATGCGGGGTGATTACGGGTTTATTAGACATGATTTTATCTTATCACCCCATTTGTCATCCCAGACTTGATCTGGGATCCAGGCCTGGATTCCGACTCCCCAGCATAAGCTTCATCTCATCGGAAGTATGATATCTATCCTCTTCCGATATAGATGTCGCTATCGCGGGGCACGGCGGAGGCCGGAATGACGGAGAGGTTGGTTTTTGAGATATAATGAGTAAAAGCGATAGCATTAACAAATAATCATATGGAAAAGACTTATAGTTACGCCCGAGATGGGTTTGTGTACCTCCTTAGTTATGCCACTCTGTTGGTTTCGAGTGTGGCGATGAATTATTTGATTAGAGGGATCATTAACCACTATATTCCGGACGCATTAGATCGGGCGGTATTTTCAGGGACCAGTGCTGAAATGGTAGGATTTTTGGCGGCAGTAGTTATCTCTTTCCCTATTTTTCTCTATATCAATTACTACGCCAATAAAATGTTGGGTCAAGGCAAAATGATTCATGATACCGGAGTGCGGCGCTGGCTCTTGTACATTACTTTGGTGGTGGTAATTCTCGTGATTATTGCCCAGTTGATCTCGCTCTTTATTGCCTATTTTTCGGGTAATTTGGTGTTGCGTTCGGCTTTGGGGGCCCTCGTCACTTTGATCATTGCGTTTGTAGTGTTGGGTTATCAATGGTGGCATCTCAAGTTCTTTGACGGTACAGCCAAGAAAATTACCACTAATTTCAAGATCTTTGAATGGGCGGTCATATTGGTGGTCATTGCCGGGGCAGTTTGGACCTTCTTTATTATTGATAGCCCAACTGTTATCCGCAACAAGCGGTTTGACGAAACGCGGGTGCAACGGTTGACCTCGATCAGTAGTTCGATTCAAACTTATTACGGCGATACTATCATCGGTCATCGGGTTTTGCCGACTACCTTACAACAATTAGTCAGTGATACCCGGATATTTATCGAGCAAGATGGGTTAATTGATCCATTGACGAAACAACAATTCGATTACAAAGTGTTGGCGGTGAAGAAGTATCAATTATGTGCCACTTTTGCGACCGACAACACTAAAGAGGCCGCAAATGTTAATCAGCCGATGAGTACGCCCAAATTTGTCGGTGCTAATTCGTTTGCGCACCCAGTTGGCTATAAATGTTTCGACCTGACCGTGCAATAAAACCATCCTTATGTCGATCTTAGGATATATTGTTAGCGCAGTTTTAGGGGTGAGTTTGATTTCCCTGATTGGGGTAGTGTTTTTTTGGCTGAATCAGAAATTGGTGAGTAAAATTGTGCCGTGGTTGGTCGCCTTTGCGGCCGGCACACTACTCGCGGCGGCGTGGTTTGATTTAATCCCCGAAAGTTTAGTCGGGTTAGGCGAAACCGCCTTTATTTGGGTGGTAGCAGGTATTTTGTTGTTTCTGATGTTCGAGCAAGTGTTGCATTGGCATCACGAGCATGGTCATGATTGCGATGAATGCGACCATCGTCCCAAAACAGTAGTGGGGTATTCGGTGTTGGTGGGGGATGGTCTCCATAACTTTTTAGACGGGGTTTTAATTGCCTCGGCGTTTATGGCCAGTATTCCGGTCGGTATAGCAACCACCCTCGCAGTATTATTCCACGAAATTCCGCAAGAATTGGGTGATTTTGGGGTGTTATTGCATAGTGGATTTTCCAGAACAAAAGCGCTTTATTTTAATTTTATCTCGGCCTTAGCCGCGGTGGCGGGTGGACTGGTCGCTTATCTTGCGTTAAATAGCGTGCAAAATATGATTCCGTATGTGGTGGCGGTGGGTGCCGGCGGATTTTTGTACATTGCCCTCACGGATTTGTTCGCCGAACTCAAAGGCGGCAAAAACATTATTTTGCGTTTCGGTCAATTAATTATTTTAATATTCGGCATGTTATTAATTTATTATTTGGTTTGAACCCCGTTAGAGATACACTATAGCCACTAATTGCGTTAAAAATATGTTTAGCTCATCAACAAATAAGTCAAACATCTGTTATTAATTTACGGAAACACAAGTGTTTCCTATCTCTAACGGGGTGAACAAGATCTATTCTCAATTTATTTCTGAAAGTCCGGTAAAGGTAGCGCGAGGGGTAAAACTCTCGCGATTTTGCACTATGAAAGTGGGTGGACCGGCCGATTTGTTAGTGGAGGCAAAAACTAAAGAGGAATTGGTGGAAGCGTTAAAGTTGGCGCATAAATTGGACATCCCATATTTTGTGTTGGCCGGCGGAAGCAATGTGGTGTTTCCAGACTGGACAAGCCAGGATGACGAAAGAGTAGTGGAAGTGGAGGCGGGGATGATGTTGGGGGTGATGGTGCAGCAATTGTTAAAACAGAATTGGGGAGGGTTTAATTTTTTGGCCAATATCCCCGGGAGTGTCGGCGGAGCGATTGTGGGGAATGCCGGTTGTTACGGCAAAGAAATCAAGGATGTTTTGGAAGAAGTTGAGATTTTTAATGTCAAGACCGGCAAAATTATGCAGGTGAAACCGAGCGAGTTAGGGTTCGATTACCGCCACTCTAAATTAAAACACCAGCCCGAACTGATTGTCTTAAGCGCCATTCTGAAAGTAATTAAAGTTAATTCAAAAGCGGCACTCAAAGAAATTGCCGAGGAAAAACAAGTCCGCCTGGATAAACACCCGCAGAGCCCTTCTTGCGGTAGTTGGTTTAAAAATCCGGCGCGGGGGATTCCGGCGTGGAAATTTATCGATCAAGCGGGTTTACGGGGGCACACCATCGGGGGAGCCAGAATCTCTAACAAACATTCCAATTTTTTAGTTAATTGCGGAGGAGCTAAAACTCGCGACATTGTGAGACTGGTCGACTTGGTTAAAACCCGCGTCCAACGAGCTACCGGCATTAAGTTGCAAGAAGAAGCGAAATTGGTCAAATAACTGCAGATTTTTTGTATTGAAAACGGGCCGATTTCCTGATATATTGGAGCTATTATTGCAACCAGTAAGATATGCGAAATGGAAGATAGCGAGATGGGCGATTTGTCCCATGAAGATAGTGAAATAACCGAAGAAGAAGTGGAGCGAATCCAAAAAGCTAATAATCCCAGAGTCATGGGTGTTATGCTCACGATATTTGTGGCGGTGATGGTGATTATGATCGGAGGATTAGCTTCGTATTATTATTACACGACCCAAAAACAAGGCAGCACCCACGAACAAACCATTCGGGATAATTGGGGCGAAGTAGCTTTGGCTACCGCTAATCTGACCAATGCTTTCAATAAAATTGACGACCTAACCTTGCTATTTGTGGATACCAAGGGAGGTTTTCAGGAAACATTGAATGATACCAACAGGACGCTTAAAGATATATCATATGATTTACGCAGTATCAGCGGGTATGCTTTTTCCGGCAATGTGGTAATCAGCAAAATGGAGGTTTTTGTCGAAAAGTATTCCGACTATTTGCGCGAATTACAAAGCATCATCGATCGGGCGGAAGGGGGCTTATTAGAAGATATTAACGAGTTGGATACGCTAAACGAGGCAAGTGATGGGATGAACGAAGCCTATGATAAATTGATCATTGCTGATAAAGGGAAAATCATCGATTCGGTGTTACCCAGCGAATTATTTAATATGGATAGGGGAGTAAACGAGCTCACGCAGAAATATTTAGACGATAAAAATAAGAAAGGCGAAGAAGAAGACAAGCTAAAAGCGGTTATTAACGATGTCGCTAACAAATTTATGCAAGCTTATGCCAATAAAGATGCGGATAGCATGAAAAGCTATCTGACTGACGAGGCCAAAGCCGAATTTAATCCCGGCATTGTCGAGGAAGCTGTGGAGGTTAAGTCATTTAAGATCTTAGACACCAGAATTATTAGCGAAACTAAAGCGGAATTAGACGCCCAGTTGACCAAAGAAACCCCTACCGCAGAGACTTTTACGGAGAAAAAGCGGTTTATTATTCTCAAGAAAGATAGCCAGTGGCTGATCGATTCCTGGCGCAATTTTTCGTAAAAGTAAGGCGGTAATATATAATTAATAATTATAATAATCGTTAACTAAATGCGATTAACCCTCCCGCAGCGGGCAGAGGTAATAAGTTATGTCTATGGCTAAATCAGAAGAGCTGGATAACGGCAATAATATCGGCAAAGTTGAGATCAGAATTCTTGAACAGGAGATGCAGGAATCCTATTTGGATTATGCGATGAGCGTTATCATCTCCCGGGCCTTGCCGGATGCCAGAGATGGGTTGAAGCCGGTCCACCGCCGGGTGCTATTTGCGATGAATGAAACCGGGCTAAGACATGCGGCTAAGTTTCGTAAGTCAGCTTATGTGGTGGGAGAGGTTTTAGGAAAATATCATCCTCATGGCGATATGGCAGTTTATGACACGATTGTGCGGTTAGCCCAAAATTTCTCTATGCGGTATCCTCTGGTGCAGGGCCAAGGCAATTTTGGATCAGTTGACGGGGATAGTGCTGCTGCTCCCCGTTATACCGAAGCCAGGATGTCGGCGATAGCCGAAGAGTTGTTGGCTGATATAGACAAGAATACGGTTGATTTTATGGATAACTACGATGGGACACGCAAAGAACCTAAAGTTTTGCCGACCAAAGTTCCCCAGTTGCTTTTGAATGGCACTATGGGCATTGCTGTGGGGATGGCGACCAGTATCCCCCCGCATAATTTAGGCGAGTTGATGGAGGCAGTAGCGTTGTTGATTGATAAACCAGAAGCCGATGTGGAGGAATTGATCCAGATTGTCCCGGGGCCGGATTTCCCAACTGGCGGTATCGTTTATAACCCGGAAGAAATTAAAGAGGCCTATGTTACCGGAAAGGGTCGCGTAGTGATGCGGGCGGTAGCAGAAATTGAAGAAGCGAAAAAAGGTTATCGCATCGTGATAACCGAAATTCCCTACCAAGTAAATAAATCCGATTTAGTCAGTCGGATCGCCGAATTAGTCAAAACCAAAAAAATTGTGGGCATATCTGATTTGCGCGATGAATCCGATAAGGACGGCATGAGAATAGTAGTGGAATTAAAACCCGATTCTTATCCGAAAAAAGTGTTAAATCAGTTGTATAAGCTGACCGCCATGCAGTCAACTTTTCATATTAATTTGTTGGCTTTGGTCGATAATGGATTGCAACCGGAAGTCCTCAACCTGAAAAAATCATTAGAATTATTTATTACCCACCGACAGGAAGTAGTTACGCGGCGGACCCAATTTGAATTAAATAAAACCGAAGACCGGGCGCATATTCTGGAAGGCTTAAAAATAGCTTTGGACAATTTGGATGCGGTGATTAGCACTATTCGCAAATCCGATACCAAAGAAATCGCCCATGTTAATTTAGTCAAGCAATTTAAA
>Ga0076293_116_pt1 | contig 7806 bp, 6 predicted proteins | sample RifGroA1_FD_67792 | JGI IMG/M metagenome (GOLD analysis project Ga0076293, IMG submission 67792) | bacterium GW2011_GWA1_44_22
CTCCGTTACTCATCCCGTTAGAGATTTCTATTAAGTGATAGATAGTGTAGCAAACAAACCATAGTGTTAGTTAATCCCATTGATACTATTAATTACGCTATTTCTAACGGGACTCACTAATCCATTATGGCAAAACAAAAAGCTTTTAGCTACCATTTGTTCCGGTCTTGTTCTCCTCCCCTTAATCAGGAGAGAAATCTTATTGGTTCCTCTTATTTCCTCCCCTTAATAAAGGGGAGGCGAGGTGGGGATGTGTTTTGATTCCTCCCCTGCAAAGGGGAGGCTAGGTGTAGCTTCTATATGGAAGCAGAGACTAGAGGGGATTGTTTAATTTATACTCCCTCCCCTCCTAACCTCCCTGCCTACCGGCAGGCAGGCCCTCTGGCAGGGGAGGAATTTGCCTGCTCTGCTTTCCCAGCTTGATACTGCTTCCTCGTTTTGGTTGATACTTGATTTTTTAGCACATTTTGATAGGATAATTAAGCTGTCTGTTAGTGGGTAATCGCCCCTCACTTTCTGGGCTCTATGCATTATGTTTATCTTATACGTAGCTTGAAGGACAGTAGCCTATACATAGGTTCTACTAGCGATCTACGCCAGAGATTCAAAGAACATAATGCATTGCAATCTCGATCAACCAAGGGACATGCGCCATTCGAGCTTATATATTACGAAGCATATAAGGCGAAACGCGATGCCCTGAAACGTGAGATTCAATTGAAGCGATTTGGTCAAGGTTTTCAGCATTTGAAAAATAGGTTAAGCGTGAGCCTTGAACCCAGAAAGTGAGGGGAGGAAAGTCCGAGCACCACTCTTAGTTCGAACAGTTCCTAACAGGAACCAAGAGTAATCTTAGGGAAAGTGCCACAGAGACAATACTAACCATGATAAGGTAACCCTTCGGCTGATTTGCTTTGCAAATTTGCTCAGGGTGACCACTTCGTGGCCAAAGGTGAAAAGTTATAAGAAGTGATATGCGGAGAGTTAGGCCAAACCTGATAATCCGCGCTTGCTACTTGTAAGGCCTCCGCGTGAGCGGAGTGTCCCGGTAAACCCTGTTCGGTGCAAGTTGGGTGGGTCAGGATCTATCAATATTTTGAGCTAAGAATAGATAGATTCGGATCCCAACGCATGAATCAGTTGGCAACAACGTTTGTAGTCCATGTATAGATTTATGAGCTACAGATAAAAATAGATATTGCGCATAGAAATTAGTGAGGGGACAGAACTCGGCTTATAGCTGACAGACAGCATTAAAAATCTCCTTTTGAAACAGGGGATTTTTTGGAGGTTTTCAGATATAATAGGGGAGAACTAAACCTACATTCTCCTTATGAAAAGATCTCGCCTTGTATTCACTTTTTTGCCGGTACCGATTGATTGGTTGATGATTTGGGGGGCCTTCTTGTTGGCTTATTGGGTCAGAGCGCAGCAGTGGTTTGGTGCTCCCGCTGTCACCTATATGCTGCCTTGGGAGGAATATCTTAGACTAACCAGTCTCATCGCTACTGCTTGGGTAGTAATTTTTGCTACCACAGGTATCTATCATCGCCAAGCTAATGATAAGTTGGGTAGTTTGTTGTATCAAATTTTTGCGGGAGTTTCCATTAGTTTAGCTTTATTTATCATCGTTTTATTTGGCCTCAAAGAGACCTTCTTTTCCCGATTGATTGCCGCTTATGCTTGGGGTTTTGGTATTATATTTGTTTTTCTGGGCAGATTATTGTGGGCAGCCGGGCAACGCCTTTTGTCCAAACTCGGCTATCAACAAGAACATTTAGTGGTTGTCGGAGACGGTGCTTTATCCGCCGAATTAGCTGACCATTATAAAAAACAATTAGCAGTAGTGAAAATAATTGATCCGGCAGCTTTATTGGAAACCAACGATCCGGGTGCGTTAATTAATGCAGAGCAAACCGACCAAATTATTTTTACCGGTGATAATGCCACTCACAATGGCTTAGAGTTGCAATTGATAGAATTTTGTGAGCAGCACGGTATTCGGTTTAAGTATGTTCCGTCCAAGGTTCAATTGAGGTCGTTAAATCTATTTAGCGAGGTCATTAATGGACATCCTTTGTTGGAAATCAAACCAACAGCCTTAGACGGATGGGGAAGAATCATGAAACGTCTGTTTGACTTTTTATCCGCTGCAGTAGCGATTATTTTATTGTCTCCGGTAATGATCATTATTGCCATACTAATTAAATTAGACTCGGCGGGGGCGGCTCTGTATGTCCAGAAGCGACCGGGGCAGTTTGGCAAAGAATTCAATTTTTATAAATTTCGATCAATGTATACCCATCTTTCTACTGGGGAAAAATACGGGGGCACGGAAGCAGAACAGTTATTGGATGAATTGCGCCAACATAACAATGAAGCGACGGGGCCGTTATTTAAAATGAAGAACGATCCTCGGATTACTAAAATAGGTAAATGGTTGCGCAAGACCAGTTTGGATGAATTACCTCAATTGTTTAATGTTTTAGACGGGGATATGAGCATAGTCGGTCCGCGGCCTCCTTTGGTGAATGAATATGCCCAATACAATAAAGAACAAAACCGGCGCATGTTGGTCAAACCAGGCATCACCGGTTTATGGCAAGCTTCTGGCAGATCGGATTCATCATTCGAAGAATATATTAAATTAGATTTGTATTATATTGAGCACTGGTCGCTTTGGTTAGACATTCAGATTATTTTAAAAACGATTTGGGCGGTGTTTACTCGTAAAGGTGCTTATTAGAATTTTTAGTGTCATTCCGGACTTGATCCGGAATCTACAGAAATAAAAACAGATCCTGAATCAAGTTCAGGATGACGGAGTGACGGATGAAGAATATAGAAGAATTAAAAATAGCGATTGTAGCGGACTGGCTGACGAGCCGAGGCGGAGCCGAGCGGGTAGTATTAGCTCTCTCAGAGATTTTCCCGCAAGCCAATATTTTTACTTCGGTATATAAACCGGAGCTGTTTCCTGAATTGGCGCGGCGCAAAGTTATTACGAGTTTTTTGCAAACTATGCCGTTGGGTAAAAAGCACCAACTGTGGCCCACGCTGCGGCCGCTGGCCTTCGAACTCCTTAATTTAGATGATTACGATATTGTAATTAGCAGCGCCAGCGCAGAAGCGAAAGGCGTGTTGACCAAACCGGAGACACTACATGTTTGTTATTGCCACACCCCCACCCGGTATTATTGGAGTCATTACCATTATTATTTACAACATCCTGAATTTGGTTGGCTTAACCCTGCGGTGCGCTTCGTGATCCCTAATTTAATTCATAAGTTAAGATTATGGGATCGGGTAGCGGCCGATCGGGTAGATGTTTTTTTAGCTAATTCTCGCACTACTCAATCTCGGATCAAGAAATATTATGAACGGGAATCGACCGTCATCCACCCCCCGGTGGATACTGCGAGGTTCTCTATTGCGGAAGATATCGAAGATTATTATTTAATAGTGGGGCGCCAAACAGCTTATAAACGCACAGATTTGGCTATTGCAGCCTTTAATAGTTTGAAATTACCGTTAAAAGTTATCGGGACTGGTCCTGCCTTAAAGCAATGGATGTTAGAAGCAAAAAACAATATTTCTTTTTTGGGCAGGTTATCCGATGCCGAAGTCGCGCATTATTTATCTCATTGCCGCGCCTTAATTATGCCCCAAGAAGAAGATGCTGGTATCGTGCCCTTGGAAGCTTCCGCTAGCGGTCGGCCGGTAGTGGCTTACCGGGGCGGGGGCGCATTAGATACCATTATCGACGGGAAAACAGGAATTTTCTTTGATCAACAAACACCAGCAGCTTTGGCCGAAGCAGTCATCAAATCGCAAGCGGTGGCCTGGCAACCAGAAATAATTCGGCAACATGCCAAGAAATTTGACAAGGCTAATTTTCAAAACAAAATCAAAGAATTTATCGATAAAAGTTATCAAGACCATCTAACATTAATGTCTTAATTATGAAAATATTATCCCGTTATTATTATTGGCTTTGGTTAATTGTTTTTCCTTTGATTATTGCTGGTGGCGCTTATTATATGACTCAGCCCAAAACGGTGATGTTCGGCAGTAAAATTGTTTACACCGTACTGCCTCGAGTAGTCGATCCAGCAACCAATGGGAGTTACGAGGATTTACAGGCAAGCAATTTGTTTATTGATGTGATTAAATCTTGGGTTAGAAGCGATAATTTGCAGAATGAATTGCGGACCGATTTCCCCGATATTATAAGCAGCCAATTTCTTTCCTTGTCGATGCAGACTTTTTCGATGGCGGTAGTAGCGCCCTCGGCCGATCTGGCTCTGGCGGCTAACAACCGCTGGCGCGACTTAATTTATCGGGAAGTGGGCCAGCACGCGCAAAAGGCCGGGAAAACCGGCGGGTATGTGATTTATAATTTTGATCCCACTAATTATTCGGTTGTGCCGGTGGCTTTAGCGAACGCTGGTCTGGGAGCTCTTGTCGGAGTCATTTTAGGCGGCTTCGTGATCCTATGGGATAAATATTGGCGCGCATGAGAATCGGAGTAGATATCAGGGGGTTGTTGACAGGTAAGTGGAGCGGGGTCGAACAGTATACCTCGAAAGTATTAGAACAATTGTTACGATTGGACCAAACCAATACTTTTGTATTATTTTATGTATCTTATCGAGATTTAGATAAAAAATTAGCGGAGCTTATTGCCGCAGCGCCATGGTTGCGCCAGAAGAATGTAGAAATTCGCAAATTAAAATGGGTTAATTTTCCTTTGTTGTTGCATGCGTTGTGGAAGCCTCTCGATTGGCCTAAGGCGGATCTTATTTGCGGAGGGTTGGGGGTAATGTGGCAACCAAGCCCGCGCATACTACCAGTAAGTCGGCGGTGTCGACAGATCATTACTTTCCATGATTTGGTGTTTGAATTATTTCCCCAGTTTTATACTTGGAAATCACGGTTATGGCAATGGCAGATGAGTTATCCTTATCTATCCAGAACAGCCGATCAACTGATCGCTGTTTCCCGCAGCACCAAACATGATTTAGAAAAAATCTACCGAGTTGATCCTGTCAAAATCCAGGTTATTTACGAAGGAATCGAACCAAGTTATTTTATTCCGGTAGGAGAGCTGGCTATTCTCGCCTTGAAAGAAAAATTTAATATCCCGGGAAGATACTTATATTACATCGGTAGTTTAGAACCGCGCAAAAATGTGGTGGCAATAGTGAGGACATTGGCTTATCTCAAAACGCAAAATGTTAATATGAAGTTGGTGATATCAGGCGCAAAAAGTTGGTTGGAAGAACCAGTTTTTGCTGAAATTGAAAAGTTAAATTTGCAGCAGGAGGTCATTTTTACCGGGCCGGTAACCGAATCAGACAAAATCGCTTGGTTGCAAGGCGCTGCCATCTTTGTCTTCCCTTCTTTGTACGAAGGGTTTGGCTTGCCGGTATTAGAAGCTTTTGCAGCGGGCTGCCCGGTCGTGACGAGTAATGTTTCGTCATTGCCAGAAGTGGCAGGGGAGGCAGCTCTGTTGGTCGATCCGAACGACCAAACGGTAATCAATGAGGCGGTTTATCAACTTTGTGCGGACAAAAATATGGCGGACGAATTAATTAAACAGGGGAGAGAGAGGGCCAAACAATTTACTTGGGAAAAAACTGCAAAGGAAACATTAAATATTTTATTGCATGGGGGAAAATAAGACATATTACCATATCAAGCGGAGAGCAAAGAGCTTGGGTCGGCGCCTCCATTTTGCCGGTGATCAGCCCGAAGTCATTTTGCAGTCAGCTTGGACGGCAAGGGCGAATCCAACTGCCCAGGTTTTAAATTTGGAGTTTGATAGCACGCAGCCCAGGTTTTGGGTGGGTTTAATCCGGTGGCTGCTGTTTATTATTTTTGCGTCGCTGGTTTATTTAACCGGTATATTTTCGTATGGCGGGGCCCAAAGCATTAAAGAAGAGTTAACTCAAAAGGGTACCGCTGCCGCAGGCAATTTGTTGCAGGCAGCGGCCGCCTTGCAAAATATGGAAGTAGATACTGCCTTGGCCCAGTTCCAGGCGGCCGATAAAAATTTTACTAGTGCACTAGGTTTATTCGCTGATTTGGGGCAAAGTCATTTAATTATGGCGGATTGGAGCCTCCCTGATTCCCAGATTTGGTTGGGGCAAGATCTTCTTTCCAGCGGACAACATTTAGCGAAAGCGGGGATTAGCTTAATTACTGCCTTGAAGCCGCTGGTCACTTATTGGGATGGCCTCACGGTGACAGGAAGCAATTTTAATAATGCCGGTGAACAAATCGGTCAAATTCTCATAGCTAATGCGCGACAAATCGATATAGCTTTGGCGGAAGTTAAATTAGCGGATGCGGCTTTGCGTAAAATCCGCATCCAATCGGTCGATCCGGCTTATGCGGCTACTGTCTTAGAGGCCCAAAGTAAAACCCAGGCTTTGAGTGAGGCCATGGAGATATTAGGAGGATTAGCTAAACGCTTACCGAATGCGATGGGGTTTGGTATCCCCCAGCATTACCTGTTTCTTAACCAGAATAATAATGAATTGCGGCCGACAGGCGGATTTATCGGTAGTGTAGCGGTAGTAGAATTAGCGCATGGCAATATCGTTAGTATCTCAGCCGATACGAGCCAACGCTTAGATGGGCAAAACAAATATAGCGACGTGCCTTTGCCTGATCCCTTAAAAGCCATTACAGCCTACTATGGTATTCGTGATGCTAATTGGGAGCCTAATTTCCCTACGGCTGTCCAAACTATCAGCAAATTATACCAACAAGCCGGCGGAGGATCGGTGGATGGGATGATTGCCCTGACACCAGAAGTTATTACCGATGTCCTGGCTATCACCGGGCCGATTGATCTGCCCCAATATAAGTTAAAATTATCCGCGGAGAATTTTGTCGAGAAAACCCAAAAGCAAATCGAAATTGCCGATCAAAATTTGCACGATAATCCTAAACAAATCCTCATAGATTTTATGCCGATTTTGATGAATCGGTTAATGAGCGCCAATTCCCGGGAATTGCGGTTGATCGGTCAAAGCTTGTTTAATCGGTTAATGAACAAAGACATTCTGATTTACTTTAGCGACCCCCAATTAGAAAAAGTGATGGCCATATTGGGTTGGAGCGGGGAAATAAAAGTGCCGCCGCCGGCGACGGATTATCTCTATGTGGTCGAAGCTAATCTGGGGGGAAATAAAAGCAGCGCATCAATTGTACGCGAGATGAAATTAGCCACGCAAATCTTCGCTCCCGCCGAAATCAAAGATAGTTTAACTGCGAGATACACCCATACAGGGACAGCCAAATTCCCGGACGGAGTTAACCGCAATTATATTCGGGTGTATTTGCCTATGGGCGCTCATATTACCGAAACCTTGGGACAAGATGCCGATACCCAAATTGATATCGATAGTTCTGATGGCAAAACCGTGGTTGGATTTTGGTTGACGATTAACCCGAGCGAGACCAAAGAAATTAATATTAATTATACTTTGCCTTTTGCTTTGAATTTTACGAATGGCAAAGCGAACTATAACTTGCAAGTGCAAAGACAACCCGGAGCTAACCGGGCCGTATTCAGCCATTATATCGAAGTAGGGGAGAATATGGATTTAGCGGTCAACAGCGGGAGCGAAGCGGTGCGCAAAGATATGACATTTTCGGACAAATTTACTAAAGATATCACTATCGCCACCACTCTTCGTAAATATCGTTAGAAAATAGATTTTTAAAAACCGCTGGTTAGGCGGTTTTAGTTTACAAAGGTACCAATTTAAATTTTTGATCAGTTTGTCAAAAGAT
>Ga0076293_125_pt1 | contig 5086 bp, 3 predicted proteins | sample RifGroA1_FD_67792 | JGI IMG/M metagenome (GOLD analysis project Ga0076293, IMG submission 67792) | bacterium GW2011_GWA1_44_22
TAAACCGATCAGGGGTGCTGCTGATATTAATCGACTCCGTGGTGCCTTTAACTTTAGCATCTACCAAATAAGTGTAATTGGGACGATACAACAGGATAGCGGGCACAGTTTTGGCAAAAGCATTTTGGAAGCTGTGATAATAACTAATCGCCCGGCCCAAATCCGAAGATAAGCGCGCCATTTCTAACGGATTATCAATATCTTTGTCGTACATCAACGATAGCGCCAACCCCGGGTCAGCAGTTTGGCTGCTATGCCAATAGGCATACGGATCAGAATCGGCTCCCAAGTTTTGGCCGAAGATCAACACTTCATAATTACGCGGACGAATGATGGTGTTGATTAAATCATTCGAGTTGACTGGATTTAAATTAACTTCGGCCCCAATCGCCTGCCAACCTTCTTTCAATATATCCGCCATCAAAGCGTTGGTTTTATCGTCCTTAAAAGTGACGGTAAATGCCAATCTTTGTTTGTTTTTCTCTAAAACCTTATCATTATCTGTATCTTTCCAGCCGGCTTTAGTGAGGACATTGGCGGCAGCGCCCAAATCATAATTATAAGTTTTTACATCGGGCAGATTCCCCCAAAAACCGGATAAAATCGGGCTGTTAACTATTTCGGCATTCCCGCCCGCTACCTCTTTAATAATTTTTTCTTTATTGGTGGCATAAGCCAGCGCTTGACGCACATCTACATCCGCAATAATCGCTTTGTTTTCACCAAATTGATTGAAGAAAACTGCTCGATATTGCGGCAGAGGATAAATATATTGATGCGAACTGGGCAACAGGAGATCTTCGGTGGGAATAGCGCCAGAAAATCCTCCGGCAGTAATGTTGCCGTTGGCTAAGGCAGTTAATAATTCTTTTTCGCTATCAAATGAGACAAAAACAATTTTATCAATTAGGGGAGTGCCCGCATAATAATACTGGTTAGGTTCTAAACTAATGGCTTCTTGGCCGGATGTTTGGCTAAATTGATAGGGTCCGGCTCCGATGGGAGCAGTATTATTGGTCGGCTCGCCGATCCCCGCTACGGGCAATAGTGCGAACAAATGTGAGGGGATAATGCCGATAGTTGTTTTAGCCAAAAAGAAAGTTGAAGGATCGGGTAAGTCGATTTTGACCGTTCTGTCATCCACCGCTGTGGCCGTCACGCTTAACCAATCGGTGCGATAGGGGCCGGTGTAGGCTTCGTTTTGCATAACTTGGATAGTAAAAACAACATCATCAGCATCTAATTTCTCGCCATCTTGCCATTTCAGATTTTCGCGCAGTTTGAAGACGTAGGTTTTGCCTTTATTTTGCACTTCCCAACTTTCCGCCAAATCCGGGATAAATTCTCGGGATGGATTAGTTTTGACCAATCCTGCGAAAATCAATTTGACCAAATCGTCTTCCACGGTGTTAGCGCGGGCATATAAGGGGTTAATAATTTGCGGTTTGCCAATGACGCCTTCGACAAATACACCGCCCGGCAATGGGCGCTCCACACCAACTTGTTCGCGCCAAATGGCTAACCCGCCCAGCGCCAGCACTATCAGCACCAACAAACCGGCCATGGTTAATTTTTCGGCCCGAGAAAATCTGCTGGCAAATACCTTCAACAAAGCTAACCCAATAAAACCAGCGCGGTGACTGCCAGACAACCAGCGCAAAAGTTGGTGGGTTTGTTGTAATTCTTGGCTAAGTCTTTTTCTAACCCTGAAAATTTGCGACCTCCCTTTATTTAAAGAAGAGGCTGACCAACGCAGTTGCCACAAACAAAACCGCTACTACAATGGTAATAACAAATAATGTCCGCTCTGCGCCCCGACGCGTAGTATAAAAAGAGCTGCTACCGCCAAAGGCCTCTCCTAAAGATGTCCCGCGACCTTGGACCAAGATACTCACCATTAATATAATGGCTAAAACGACTTGTACGATCATTAAAATATTTCCTATCATTGTTGAAAATTACTCTCATATATTAATGTAATTATACCTGATAGTAAAGGGTGTTTTTGTTCACCAAAACCTTCAGATAAACCTGGGGCTAATCCTGCTAACATTATAAGTGGAATATAAGATATGATACAATGTGGTCGAAAACCACATCACCTTGACAAGCTAAACAATCCAAAGGAGGTGCCTTAATGAAGGCATTTGTGTCCTTAGTATTTTTTGCTCTGCTGCTGGTGGCGATGATATTAATTATCCCGGCGCATGGTGATTCTATCACCAATGGTCAAATGCAACTGGCCGAAAAAGCTAAAAATGTCGTGGCCGACATATTCGGCGCAGAAATGACTTACCACTCCGCACATGGTTACAATGTGTACGGAACTTTCTCTGATTTACAGAATCAGAGACTGATCAATCCGGGCTATACTCCCACGAATATCGCCACCGGATACGAAGTAAATATCATGATGAGCGAGTTTATGGAAGACGGGGACCGCCCGATAGTGATGGCACTACCGGTTGCTCCGGATACGGAACAATTGGTTGGATTCGTGGCTTACCGCAACGAATTCTCTAAATCTTTTAGTAATGGTAATGGCGTGGTGCTCAACACTCTCGCCTATCTTTTGCCATTGGACTTGATTAACGACCAGGATAAGGATGAGCTGGTGCTCCCCTTCCAGGAAATAATCGATCAGGTGGAAGCCGGGGGAACACTAACCCGCTCAGATCGTGATGTGATTCTCTACGAGAGCGGAAACGATATCCTACTATTCTATTCCATCCAAGGCACTTCTGCGGTATATTTCCGCGGAATACAGTCACGCGCCAAAGGAACATTACGCTCATTCGGTAGCTGCCAGCTGGCGTATATTGGCGGAAATGATGAAAAGGTTTATGGTTATTTCGCGGATTTGCAAGAAGAGCTATACATTAGGAGTGATTATACGCCGGAAACCATTGTCGATCGGTATGTTTTTCACTTTTTTCTGGCCGGCAGCAAACAACATTTTCTGATTGTCGCCGGCGGCGGGGTGGAATTACCTTCATTTGCCATTACCGATGATCAGGTATTACTAAAACTAAATCTGGTTACAGGAGACCCGAACGCCCTATTGGATTCTATCGATTTGGACATGAATGTATTCGAAGAGTATATTACCTCCGACAATGACACCACCGAAGATTACTATGATTGGGCCTATGTCTATAAACCCAATGACTACAATACCCATACTGCTCCATATTATATATTCTTTAGTGGTCAACTTTGCACCGGAATGCCGGTTATATAACTAGTACATTGATTTCCAAAAAAACAGCTCGCAAATTATGCAGGCTGTTTTTAATTTATCCTCAAAAATGCTTTTTATCAAATTAATCCCAGCTCCCAGACTTGATTTTCAACGGCTCAGTCGGTTGAGCCGTTGGATTTATACGATTCTGGACGCGCCTGTATATAAGATTCTGGACGAGGCCAGAATGACGATGAAAGGTAAACATCGTCAGCTTGCCAGAATGACGCCTGACTCCAGCCCTTGGAGTCCGAGCGTTAATGAGCCAATAAAATTGACGCTGCGGAGCCAACTGTCCGAGCCTCGCTCCAGTTTTGTATTTCGTCATCCTGAACTTGCGCCAGCCCTCCGTAGCCCACAGGGCGAAGGATGGGATTCAGGATCTTAAAACTGGGGCGGGAGAGTTTGGCGAGAGCGGAAAGACAATTTTATTAGGCGAATATCGAGGACGACGGGCCGGGACTTTTGGTTACTTTTCTAGAAAAGTAGCAAGAAAAAACTATAACATAGATTTCAAATCAGTTACTAATATATTTAAAAGTGTGTTTGGAATGACAAAAAGTGGGGAATATCCTCCCACCTCCCCCAACCCCTCCTCGGGCAGGAGGGGAATTATATTACTCGTAGCGGAGGGCGACAATGGGGTCTAAGCGTGAAGCCCTTATGGCAGGATACATCCCAAACACCACCCCGAACCCTACCGTCATCGCAAGGGGCAGCATGATCGCCATCAAACTAATATGGAACGCCCAGTTCCCGACCAGCGACACAATAAAGGCCCCACTAATGCCAAAGATAAATCCGATGATACCCCCGATAGTAGTGAGTAAAATAGCTTCTAATAAAAATTGAGTTAGAATATCCCGCCGCCTTGCCCCGAGAGCTTTCCGCAGGCCAATTTCGCGAGTTCGTTCTGTCACCGACACCAACATAATATTCATAATCCCGATTCCCCCCACAATTAACGAAATCCCGGCAATTGCCGCGAGGAATAAAGTGAGTGCGCCCATCACAGTATTAATAATATCGATGGCATCTTGAATGGTGCGCACCGTAAAATCATCATGCTGACCAAGACCAATGTTGTGATTCATCCGTAGCGTCTCTATAACATCCAACCTTGCCGCATCCACATTCTTGGGGTCATTTATTTTTACCAATACTTCGAAGACATAATCCACGCCCAATAAAAATTTTTGGGCGGCGGTGACCGGAATAAATATCATCTTGCCAAAATCTTGGCCAAAGGAAAAACCCGTACCTGCACCGAGAACGCCCACGATGCGATAACTATTATTGCCTAATTTTACTTTCTGCCCGACCGCCTCATCTTCCCCAAAAATTTTTTCCTTGATCTTGCCACCCAGAACAGCGACTTTATTTAACGATTTAACATCGCTCAAATCAAAAGCATCTCCAGATAAAAATTTTAAACTCATTAATTCAAAATAATTAGGAGTGATGCCGTAAATAGTCGCCATAATATCGCCGTCCAATCCCTTAACTACAACTTGGGTCGGGGAAGCGGCCGCTCCGGTTTCTGTCACATCAGGAACATTGCGGGGATCGCTTAAAGCTTCTTCGTCTTTTAACGTGAGGGTGGTCACCGTCACTCCCATCACCGCTGCCGGCGGACCGATGCGTTCATCTTCGGAACCCCCCGGCGTCACGGCCATCATATTTGTCCCCATCCCCTGAATTTGATTAAGTATAAATTGTTGAACTCCCTCGCCAGAAGCCACAATCACGACAACGGCCGAAATCCCGATCACAATTCCGAGCAAAGTTAAAATCGACCGGGTTTTATTTACCCAGAGGGCCTGCAGAGCTAATTTGATATTAATT